>Ga0073934_10000733_pt1 | contig 88937 bp, 96 predicted proteins | sample LarsenN4metaG_FD_76834 | JGI IMG/M metagenome (GOLD analysis project Ga0073934, IMG submission 76834) | Hot spring sediment bacterial and archeal communities from British Columbia, Canada, to study Microbial Dark Matter (Phase II) - Larsen... ...
AACTATTACTTAACAGCAGTGTCTGTTTAACTCTCAAAATAGAGATTAAACAGAACGTGCTGTATAATATATTATCTGCTGAGTGAGTAAATTATACATTATTTAGTCCTCTGAATGCCGTTCACCACCAAGCATGAAAATCCACGAGCTATCTTCAAGTCAAGAATAACCTGATGTCTCCTCCCCCTAAGAAATTACTCGACCAATTGCGCGACCAGGCTAGCCTGAAGCATTACTCTACCCGTACCGCCGATTCCTACGTCTATTGGGCGCGCCAATTCATTCACTATCACAACCTCCGCCATCCCAATGGGATGAGCATGCCCGAGATCAACCAGTTCCTGACCCACCTGGCAGTGGATAAAAAGCTTGCCGCTTCAACCCAAAACCAGGCCCTGAGCGCACTGATTTTTCTATACAAATACGTCTTGCAGAAGCCTCTGGACGAAGGCAGGCTGTCCGCCATTCGCGCGAGGAAGCCGGAACGATTGCCCACGGTGTTATCGAAGGAAGAAGCCCTGGCCGTCATCGATAAACTTCAGGACGCCAATAAGCTCATCGCACAAATTATGTACGGAAGCGGTACTCTCGTGATGGAGACCTTGCGCCTGCGGGTCAAAGACCTGGATTTTGCCAATCGCCAGATCATCGTTCGGGATGGCAAAGGGGAGAAAGATCGCTTGACCTTATTCCCCGAGTCGATTATCCCGGCTTTGGAGGCCCATTTGCTCCTGGTCAAGGGCATGCACGGAAAAGACCTCGCCGAAGGGTATGGATGCGTATACTTGCCCTACGCGCTGGAACGGAAATACGCCAACGCAAACCGGGAATGGATCTGGCAATTTGTTTTCCCAGCCCAAGATAGATCCAGGGATCCACAGACGGGGGCCATCTGCCGGCATCACATTCACGAAACTGCCATTCAAAAAGCTATTCGAGTTGCCGCTCAAAGAGCAGGGGTCCAAAAACATGTTACTCCACATGTCTTGCGCCATTCCTTTGCCACGCATTTACTGGAAGCTGGTTACGATATCCGCACAGTGCAGGAGCTATTGGGGCATAAAGATGTCAAAACCACGATGATTTACACCCACGTGCTCAATAAAGGCCCAAAAGCAGTACGCAGCCCGTTGGATGGATAGACCCTGGTTACACCCACTGCCCTGGCATTGCCAAACATCGCCTGGGTTAATAACTGGAGTTACGCAGTTGAATGGAAAAAACCGAAAATAAGGGGGTTGGGCGGGCGCTCGCCCGCCGATAGTCTCCCTTTCAGGTGTTGATACCACCAGGTAAGGGTAAGGTCATCAATAGCTCTTTAACAGTCCAAATATGATCGGTCAGCTTAGCAGCCATCGCGGGCCTGCGAGGTGACCATTTTCTCGGCAAGTCATCCTGGACCGGCAGGCGCAAGCTCTTGTGAGGGCGGATCAGGTTGTAATAACTGTCCTCCCAGATAGCCGCAGCCCGGTAGGCCTGGATGTCTTCGGAAAAGGCCAGGGTTTTGCGCACCTGGCGACCATTGAACAGACGGCTGGTCAGGTTACTGCGTTCAATGTAAGCGGTGCTCTTCCCCAAGAGCGCCACCACTTCGGCTTTCGTCCCAAAGATCACGCGCAGCTTCGTGCCTTGAAACCGGCCATGCTCATCCCGCTGCTCGACCATCTGGAGGTACATCCAGTCTGAGCCAGGCTTCTTCCGAGTAGGTGGTCGTCCCCGACCGCCATATTCAGGCACACAGCCGTAGACTTCCACCATCGCTTCATCAATCCCGCCCCAACCGTCTGAAATTACGGGCGGCGGGTCCTCCGGATGGCCGCGCTGTTGCAGCAGGCGAAACACTTCGATGCTGGCCTGGGTCTCATCTTTGCCAATCCCGCGCGCTACTCGCAGCCGGCTGTCGATATCCAGCAGGGTCGAGCGCCAGAACTGCCCGCTTTCATCCGTCTCGGGATAACCTTTTTTCTCCCTTGTTACGGACATAGGCCCAGAGTGCATCCAACTGAGCGCGCTTGACCTTGAACTCCGCCATTATCACGCCTTCAAGCTGCTCGGCATGCCGGGCGGCTTCGCGCAGCCACTGCAAGATCGTATCTTCCTTGTGCCCTTTCACTCGCGATAAGGCGCTGATCCGGTTGCCTTCGGCGAGTAAGGCCAGCGTTTCTAGAATTTCGTGTCCTGGGGTACGCTTGCCGTAGAAGATAGTCCCGAACGTTTCGGTAAAGGTCTTGCGGCAGGTTTGGCAGCGGTAACGCTGCACCCCTCTGCGGGTCTTGCCGAATTTTTCAAGGTTCTGCTGCTGAGCGGTCTGAAGCTTACCGTGGTCTGGGCAGGCTTCATTTGGACAGAAATCTCCTGGTTTGGCATACTTCTCCATCTGTCTCCCTCGGATGTGTTTGCCCATAGTTTACTTCAGCCGATCTCAACTCTCAAGAGGGAGACTATCTAAAAAAGTGTAAAGTAGAAATGGTATAAGCAAGCTTCCAGACCTCACGCGTATCCTGGTCTATTCAGCATAAAAGATTGTGGGATTGTCGGTTCGAGCCCTATTGTGGCGAGCTGTGCCCAAGGCCGAATCTCATTTCGAAGCACGGAATAGTTACTCACCGACGGGATACAGGTTTCGAACTCACCTATGGACTTCACAACAGAAGTCAGCCCGGTGCTGATGCCAGTCCAAACCCAGCACATTGGATGATTAGCTTAGCGAACAGAATCTGTCAAGAAAGTCGCCATCATCGAGGTGATCCGGCGATCGGTCAAACTTAGAAATATTGCGCCTCAATTTCAAAGTGGTGCTATCATAGTACTATGAGTATTGCAACTGCTTATGCATTTCCAAATATCGCCTTCATCAAATACTGGGGCAATCGCGACCCACAGCTCAATATCCCCGCCAATGGCTCTATATCGATGAACCTGGATGGGCTGGAAACCCGCACGCAGGTGTTATTCGATGCCTCGCTGCGACAGGATGAATTCATCCTGAACGGAGAACGTCAAAGCGGGGAAGGCCTGCAGCGAGTGAGAGCCTTCCTGGACCACGTGCGCCGGATGAGCGGGATGGAATTGCGGGCTCGTGTGCAAAGCGAGAACAATTACCCTACCGGGGTCGGCGTGGCCTCGTCAGCCGCGGCGTTCGCTGCCCTCAGCCTGGCTGCCAGCGCAGCCGCCGGCCTGGACCTGGATAAAGCCGGGCTATCCAGGCTGGCGCGCTTGGGCTCAGGATCGGCCTGCCGCTCTATCCCGGACGGATTCGTGGAATGGAAGGCCGGGAGCGACCACGAGACTTCCTATGCAATTACTATTGCTCCGCCGGATCACTGGGAGCTGACCGACTGCATCGCCGTGGTGGACACAACGCCCAAAAACATTGGCTCCAGCCTGGGCCACCGCCTGGCAGAGAGCAGCCCCCTGCAGGCAGCACGCCTGGCCGGTGCCGATCAACGACTGGCTGCCTGCAGGCAGGCGATTCTTGAACGAGACTTCGAAGCCCTGGCGCAGGTGGTGGAGCTCGATTCGAACCTGCTGCACAGCGTCACCATGACCTGCTCTCCGGCGATATTCTACTGGCAGCCAGCCACCCTTAGGATCATTCACGCAGTGCTGGATATGCGCGCCAGGGGAGTGCGCGCCTGTTATACGGTGGATGCCGGCCCAAACGTGCATGTGATTTGTGACCGGGATGCTCAACCCACGGTGGAGGGCGAATTGAGCAGCCTGGCACAGGTGGAAAAGATCATCTGCGCACATCCGGGATCAGGAGCCAGGTTAATCGATCGTTGAAGTCCGATCTAACGGGAAATTCTCATAACATCGCACCGAGCGGAATTCGTATTAGAAGAGAGTTAGAATATTGGGAAATTTAACCGTATTCTACTGGTTTACGTGATCTGGTAAGGATATAATCAAAGTAGACATGAATATTCCACTTCCAACCCTGGTTCAACTGGCCCAATTCGTCGCCGGGATTGCCGTCCTGATCATCTTGCACGAAGTTGGGCACTTCGTGGTATCGAAATTGCTCAAAGTAGAAGTGGAGGAATTCGGGATCGGTTTTCCTCCCCGCTTAATGAAACTTTTCGAGATCGGTGGCACCAAATTCACGCTCAACTGGTTGCCCCTGGGCGGGTTTGTGCGCCCCAAAGGGGAGAATGACCCAACAATTCCCGGCGGTCTGGCGGCCGCCAGACCGTGGGTACGCCTGGCGGTGCTGATCGCTGGACCGGCCACCAACCTGCTGGCCGGGGTGGTCTTGGGGGCCCTGCTCTTCTACAGCCTAGGAGAACCGGTGCTTGGTCAGGTGCTGGTTCAAGAAGTGGTCAGCGGCTCACCGGCAGAGAAGGCTGGTCTGGCGCCGGGAGACCTGATCCTGGCGGTGGATGGAGAAAAAATCGAAAGTGTAGAACAGCTCCAGCAGGCGATCAACGACCGTCTGGGAGTGGAAACCCAAATCACGTATAAGCGTGGTGCAGCAGTACACGAGATCAGCCTGGTGCCACGCAACCCACCGCCGCCTGACCAGGGCGCGATTGGGATCACCATGGGTTATCCAGTCGTGCCAACCACCTGGTCGCGGGCGATCCCGAACGGGTTCGTGGCTTCTTACGAATATATACGCAGTGTGCTGCTCTTGCCTTTGCGCATCTTTCAGGGGGAGGTCAGCCCGGAAGAAGGACGGCTGGTCGGGTATAAGGGAATGTTCGATTTGTACCAACGCCTGCCCCCATTATGGTTTTTTATGGTCATATCGCTCTCCCTGGGGTTATTCAACCTGTTTCCAATCCCGGCCCTGGATGGCGGGCGCATCTTCCTAACCCTGCCCGAGATCCTGCTGGGCAGGCGCGTTCCACCCCAGTTTGAAAACATGATCCACCTGGTGGGCTTTACACTGCTGTTGCTGCTCTTGATTTACATTAACGTGCAGGATTTCATCAATCCTGTGCGCATCCCATGATGGTCCCCGGAAGACTACCCAGACCCCGGGGTAGACTGATCTGATAGATATGGCAGGTCCAGAAAGCATACCATTTCAGCAGGTGGTGGAGGCCCTACTCAATCCGGACACCCCTCTCCATCCAAGATTCCTGTTTCGCCTCTCGGACCTCGAGCCTTCCGAGCTGGCAGTATTAGAAAAAGCCTGGCCAGGCGTACCAGTGTGGCGCCGCCAGGCGCTCTTGGAAGACATCGAAGAGCTGGGAGAGAAAGACTACGTTTTGTCTTTCGAAGCGATAGGACGCTTCGCCCTGCGGGATAGCGATCCGATCGTCAGAAAATTCGCCGTCCGCACCCTTTGGGAATATGAATCAGACGATTTGATCCCCATCTACCTGGATATGGTTGAGACGGACGATGACACCGAGGTGCGGGCGGCGGTGGCGACCGCACTCGGCAAGTACATCTATCTTGGGGAGATCGAAGAACTTTCGGTCAAAAAGCTGCGCATGGTCGAGGAGAAGCTGTTAGAGCTCGCCACCAGCGCCGATAAGACGCTGGTTCGCAGGCGAGCACTGGAAGCCCTGGGGTTCTCCAGCCGGGATGAGGTGCCTCCTTTGATCGAGCAGGCCTACAATTCCCGACACGTGGATTGGCTGGTGAGCGCCTTGTTTGCCATGGGACGGTCCGCCAACCAGCGCTGGAATGGGATGGTATTGGCGAAGCTGGAATCCGATGATCCAGAGGTCAGGATGGAAGCGGTACGTGCAGCGGGCGAACTCGAGGCGCAGGAAGCCGTGCCGCGCCTGATCGAGCTGCTGGAGGATGTCGACGAGGACGTGCGCCTGGCAGCCATCTGGTCGCTCTCGCAGATCGGCGGGGAGGGAGTTAGGGAGCTCCTGGAGGAGCAATACGATGAAGCTGAGGACGAAGATGAAGCGCAGTTAATCGAATCTGCGCTGGACAACTTAGATTTCACCGAAGATGTGCAGCTCTTCTCACTCATGGATGTATCCGAATCTCAAGACCTGCTCGAGGATGATTACGCGGATGTTGACGATGAGGAGGATTCGGATGCTACAACAAAGGGGAATGGAATCTAAAGGATTTTGACAACTTATCATGCGCATCAGGGTGTTGGCGTTTCTGGCCTGCTTCCTACTGGGTGCTCTACATGATATCGGATTTGCACAGGGAGAGGGCATCCAGGTCGATTCGAGCGTGGAGTACAGTTTCAGGGAACAAGTGAGCTTTCAAGTCAAGTTTCAATCCCCAGAAACGATTCGAAGAGTTCAAATCTTTATCCAGATGGAGGGGGTCTCGCAGACCCTGACGGGCACAGTTCCCCTGGATAGCCAGGGATTGGGTCATTTCCAGGTTGACCTGAAACGCCAACCGCTGCGGGCATTCTCAACGGTCCAATACTGGTACGAGATTACCTTTACCGATGGAACAATCCGGGCCAGCCAGCGCCTGTCGTTCTTTTACGAAGACACCCGCTTCGACTGGCAATGGCGAGACCAGGCGCCATTTCGCGTCCATTGGTACCGGGGTGAAGGTGACTTTGGGCAAAACCTGCTGGACGTAGCCCGCAGCGGGAACGAGCGTATCCATAGCGTGCTTCCTCTGGAGACTCCCAAGAGTATCCACATCTACGCTTATGCCAATGCGTCCGACATGCACACCACATTAGACGTGACCGGTCAGCCATGGGCCGGAGCGCACAGCGATCCTGACCTGGGGGTCATGGTGATCTCCCTACCCAGCGGTCCTGAGCAACGGTTAGACATGGAGAGGCAGATACCGCACGAATTGATGCATATCCTGCTTTACTATTTTGCAGGATCAGGCTATTCCAATCTGCCAGCATGGTTCAATGAAGGCCTGGCCTCGTTGGCTGAGCTGTATCCAAATCCCGATTACCCAAACTTACTGGCGGCTGCCCAAAAAAAGGATGGTCTGTTGTCGATGTCTGAGCTCTGTGCTAGCTTTCCGATTGAGCCATCTGCCAGCATCCTGGCGTATGCGCAAGCCTCCTCTTTCACACGCTACCTGCACAAACAATATGGAACATCAGGCTTGCAAAGGCTACTGGAGCACTATGCAGATGGGATCGATTGCGAGCGGGGGGTCGAACTGGCTTTGGGAGTATCCCTGGTGCGCCTGGAGAGAGACTGGCGCAGGGCAACCTTCGGCGAGAGCATACTGACATCCGCCCTGGGAGATCTGCTCCCATGGCTGGTTTTGCTGGTGATGGCCTTGCTCATGCCATTGGGGCTGGCCTGGTGGCGATTCGGCCAACAAAAGTCAGGCAAAAAATCCAGATTGGGCGATCTGCGCAGATAATCTGATCCTGAAGAAACCTCTCAGGCGAGGCCAGCAATGAGCGAGAAGAAAAGCATGAGATTACACGCCACGATCGAGGGGCGTGTTCAAGGAGTCGGCTTCCGAATGTTCGTTCAGGAGAAAGCCTCTGCCTTAGGCCTGACAGGATGGGTGAGAAATCGCTGGGATAGCAGTGTGGAGGTCTTAGCCGAGGGAGATCGCCCAGCCCTCGACAGGCTATTAGCAGAACTACGACGTGGTCCGCGAGCGGCCCATGTAATGGAGGTTGTGGTGGAATGGGGTGAGGCGACCCACGAATTTTCCCGATTCATGGTCCGTTCCACCGCGTTCTAGGCAGGTGAATGCATACTTCTCAGGCAGTGCCAAAATCGACGCCGCGTTCCTTGAGAGAGACAAAGCGTCCCAGCCCAATGATTAAGTGATCCAGCACCTTGATGTCCAGCATCTGACCAGCCTGGACGATCAGGCGGGTGATCTCGATGTCTTCTAAGCTGGGGGATGGATCCCCACTGGGGTGGTTGTGGACGACGATGACAGCTGCGGCATTGAAACGCACGGCTGAGCGGAACAATTCACCCACCCGGACCTGAGAGCTGTTCAGGGAGCCCTTATAGATCGTTTCGATTTTGACGACCTGGTTGCGGGTATCGAGGGCGATGACTCGTATCTCTTCCTGCTCCAGCTCGTTCATCTCGTACATGACCAGATCGGCGGCATCCTTAGGGCCTCTGATCGTGGTGCGGGTCCTCGATTCGAGCTTGGCTAACCTACGCCCCAATTCCACCGCAGCGACGATCTGGGCAGCCTTGGCGTCACCCACCCCGTACTGATTGCGGATTTCCTCGAAGGGGATTTTCAAGAGACCCTGCAGGCCATCATAGGTGTCTAACAAACGCCTGCCCATCTGGACAGCATTTTCACCCGGTCCACCCACCCTGAGCAGGATAGCCAGCAGCTCTTCATCAGATAATTCCCGGGGACCTTCCTTAGCCAGTCTTTCCCGGGGCCGTTCTGAGACAGGCATATCCGTTATCCGATAGCTGACACCGTTTTCCCGCATGGCCCCTCCGCGTCCATTTCGATATTTAATATCAATTCGCTGGTATCGATCCTTATTGTTTGAATATACATCGCCCCCGCGGAATGCGCAAGGACAGTGAGGAGATAGGAACACCGATATCCAAGCCGCATAAGTTCAACAACTATACAGTGCATCCTAGGGGAATATCCTTCCGTGCTATAATGGCGGGAAGTGGGAGGCCAGATGAGCTTCGATCCCTCTTCCCTGGGAAATTTCATCCTGTTGCTGACTGCTTGGGGAGGCGCCTTCGTTGCCGCCCTGTGGCTCAGCCTAGTGATCTGGACCTATCGCGACATCCGTGGGAGGGCACGCGATCCACTGGCGCGCATCCTGGCGGTGTTGGTGGTGGCGGTGCTCTTCCTGCCAGGCATCGTGATCTACCTGATATTGAGGCCGCAGCGCACACTGGAAGAGGAATATCAGCACACGCTGGAGGAAGAAGCCCTGCTGCAATCCATCGAGGAAGCCCCAATGTGCCCCGGATGTGGTCGCCGCATCAGGGAAGCCTGGATCGTGTGTCCAAACTGCCATACCCGGCTGAAGAAGCCCTGCCATCACTGCGGTAAGCTGATGGAACTACCCTGGAACCTGTGCCCGTATTGTGGGACCCCGACGCCGGGTGCAAGGCGGGAAGGGATCACCCTGGATGAGGCCATACGACCCATTCCAATCGAGACCGAGGGCGAGGGAGAAATCGTAGAGAGCTGAGTCTATCGCCGCAGCGCCTCCCAGCCGGCATAATGGGCCGACTCTCCCAATTCGTGTTCGATTCTCAAAAGCTGGTTATATTTAGCGACGCGATCTGAGCGGGCAGGCGCGCCGGTCTTGATCTGGCCCATGTTGAGCGCCACCGCAAGGTCTGCGATGGTGGCATCTTCGGTCTCTCCGGACCGATGAGAGGTCACGGCACGCCAGCCAGCCCGATGGCATGCTTCCACAGCTTCGATAGTCTCGGTGAGGGTGCCAATCTGGTTGAGCTTCACGAGCAGGGCATTGGCAGCACGCTCCTCGATCGCCCGGCGAACGCGCGCAGGATTGGTCACCAACAAATCGTCGCCCACGATTTGGATGCGCTCACCCAAGGCAGCGACCATCATCTTCCACCCCTCCCAATCGTCCTGGGCAAGGCCATCCTCGATAGAGACGATGGGGTATTTGTCCACCCAATCCTTCCAGAACGCCACCATCTCGGCGCTGGTCAACTTCGCACCTTCTTTGCGGAGCAGGTAGCGACGGCTCTCGGCATCGAACAACTCCGAAGCAGCCGGGTCCAAGGCAATGGCGATCTGCTCCCCTGCACGATAGCCTGCTTTCTCGATGGCCTCCAGGATCACCTCCACCGCTTCGGAATTGGCCCGCAGTGCAGGTGCATAGCCGCCTTCGTCGCCGACAAGGGCGGTATAGCTGCGCGATTTCAGCACCGCCTTGAGGGCTTGATAAACCTCGCTCCCCCAGCGCAGGCCTTCGGAAAATGAAGGAGCGCCCAGCGGCAGGATCATAAACTCCTGGGCGTCGGTGGACTGCCAGGCTGTATGGACACCGCCATTGAGAATGTTCAACATGGGAACGGGAAGCACATGGGCGTAGACGCCCCCGATATATCGGTAGAGCGGCAAGCCGAGGGAATTGGCGGCAGCCTTGGCCACTGCAAGGCTGGTGCCCAGGATAGCGTTGGCGCCCAGGTTTTCCTTGTTGGGAGTGCCATCCAACTCGATCAATATCCGGTCGATATCCATCTGCAGGGTCGCGTCCCAGCCCATTAATTGCTCGGCAATCATGTTATTGACGTTGTCGACGGCTTTGGTGACCCCTTTTCCCAGGAAGCGGTCGCGGTCGCCATCGCGCAGTTCCAGCGCTTCATGGATGCCTGTTGAGGCGCCGGAGGGCACCGCGGCGCGCCCCCAACTGCCATCCATCAACGTGATCTCCACTTCGATGGTTGGATTGCCGCGCGAATCCAGGATTTCTCGGGCGATAACTTCTTCGATCAGCGTGTCCATTCGCTCACCTCATTATGAAATGATTATTTCTCCAGTGCCAGATTATCAGTCGATGTTCAGGTGTACGGATTCTTCTTGCGGGGTCACCTTTTCTACCAGGTCAGTCTCTTTTGCCGCAGCAATTCCAGCTTTTTGGATGACCGCCGCTATAAATGCCTGGAACAAAGGATGGGGCCGATTGGGTCGCGAGAGGAACTCGGGATGGAACTGGGTGCCAAGCATAAAGGGATGGTCTTCCAATTCAGCGATTTCTACAAGACGACCATCGGGTGAGAGACCTGAATATCGCATCCCAGCCTCATCTAGGACCGAGCGATAGGCATTGTTAAATTCGAAGCGATGGCGGTGCCGCTCATAGACGACCAGTTTCTCCCGGCCTTCCACCGGGTTGCCGTAAATCGAATAGGCGTGGGCAGCGTGGGTACCAGGCTGCAGTTCGCACGGGTACAGGCCCAGGCGCATGGTCCCACCCATGTCGGCGATATCGCGCTGGTCTGGCAGCAGGTCTATCACGGCATGGCGAGTTGAGCGGTCGAATTCGGTGGAATTGACGGTCTCATCCCCCAGGACATGACGGCCAAACTCCACCACCATGAGCTGCATCCCCAGACACAGGCCTAAGTAAGGAACCTTATTCTCCCTGGCATAGCGCGCTGCCTGGATCTTACCTTCGGTTCCGCGGCTGCCGAATCCACCGGGCACGATGATTCCATCCACATGCCGGATGGCATCCCAGGAGCGCCCCTTCTCCAGGTCGGTCGAATGGATCCAGGCAATTTCGATTTCGACTCCCAAGGCCAGTGCAGCGTGCTTGAGGGCCTCGCGCACACTCATGTAAGCATCGTGCAATTCGACATACTTACCTACCAGACCCACGTGGACCACCGGTTTCGTGCGGCGCACTTCCGCCACCAGCTTCTCCCAGGAGCTCCAGTCTGGTTTCTGACGGGGCTGCAGACCTAGGCGAGCGAGTAGGTATTCGCCGGTGCACTGACCTTCCAGAATGAGTGGGACCTCATATAACACGGGCGTGGTCACCAATGGAATCACGGCCCTCTTCTCTACGTCACAGAATTGGGCAATCTTCTCGCGCAGGTCATCGGGGACCGGGTAGTCGGAGCGAGCGACGATCATGTCGGGTGAGATACCAATCGAGCGCAGTTCACGCACCGAATGTTGGGTGGGCTTGGTCTTCAACTCGCCGGTTGCTCCGATGTACGGCAGCCAGGTGACATGGATGCTCAGGGTGTTCTCGCGGCCGAGGTCGGCGCGCATCTGGCGCAGTGCCTCCAGGAAAGGCAGAGATTCGATGTCTCCCACGGTGCCACCGACCTCGACCAGGACGATCTCTGCCTTGGTCTCTTTGGCGACTAATCCGATACGACGCTTAATTTCATTTGTGATATGCGGGATGACTTGAATGGTGCCGCCGAGGAAATCGCCATGGCGTTCTTTACCGATAACCTCGGCATAGACCTGACCGGTGGTCACGTTACAGACCTGGTTGAGGCGGATATCGATGAACCGCTCGTAGTGGCCCAAGTCGAGATCGGTCTCTGCGCCATCGTCCAAGACAAATACCTCGCCATGCTGGTAAGGGCTCATGGTGCCGGGGTCAACGTTAATGTAGGGGTCCAGTTTTTGCACGGCGACCGTGAAACCACGCTCTTTCAACAATCGCCCGATTGCCCCAGCAGTAACACCCTTGCCAACCGAGCTGACAACCCCACCGGTAATGAAGATGTACCTGGTCGTCATCCCTGCCTCCTTAATATGATAAAGGCGGCGGGGAGGGCCGTTGACCGGCAGCCTCCCCACCATGTCCACTCAATCCGATGAAATTCAGCTTATGCATCAAGAGACCAAAGACGCCAGGTCTTCTGCTGCCCGGCGCATCTCCAGGAAGATCAGGCCGAGTTTGGCGCCTTCACGCGCCAAGGCAGTCAAAACAGCCTCCTCACCGATGGCGGTCAAGACCACGTAACCGCCATTCCCGCGAATAAATACCTCCTCCAGAGTCCCGCGTCCCAGCTCGTTGGCGATGCGCTCACCCAGGCTGAGCATGGCTGCCGACATGGCGGAGACCCGGTCCTCTTCCACATCGGATGGAAGGGCGGAGGCGATAATCAAACCATCCACTGAGACCACGGCCGACGCCTCGATTTCCGGTGAAGCCGCTTGCATCTCTCGCAAGCGATTAACCATCATCTCGTTGCGTGACCGGGTCATCCTGACTTCCCCTCCAACCGTGAGGTGTTGCTGCCACAAGCCGGTATGAGTCTACCATACTTGCCTGGTGAATGCAAAAAACAGAACGGTTAGGAACCGGGCCGGATTTATATTAAACAGATGTTATTGATACCTATTGACAAATGCAGGAAAATCCTGTATTTTATATGTGATATGTAGGAATCGGAAAAATTATATGAAAATTATGTATAAAATCGACAAGATCGACCGCAAGATTGTAGACCTGTTGATCGAAGATGGGCGCATGTCGGCATCGGATATCTCCCGCAGGATCGAAGGAGTCTCCGAACGGGCTGTGCGCTACCGTATCGAACGCATGGTGGGTGAAAAGATCATTCGCATCGGAGTCATTCCGAACCCTCGCGCCCTAGGATATTCTATCGTGGCAGATGTGTTCATCGAAGTGGAGACAAATTCGATCCAGGATGTGGCTCAGAAACTGGCGCAGTTCGAAAACGTGAGCTATGTAGCCTGCTCGATCGGCGAACGCGATGTCAGCGCACAGGTGATCGCACACGACGCCAGCGAAGTATATGCCTTTGTGACTGAAGTGATCGGCAAGATCCCTGGCGTTCGTAAGACCACGACCTCCATCGTACCATTGAAGCTCAAGGATGTGTACGAATGGCGCATACCCGCTTCGGCGGTAAAGGAGTGAGCGTAAATGGAAACCAATTTTCAAGAAGCACAATCGTATGCCGAAAGGTGGATCGAGCTGATCAAAACGGAGCGCGTGTCCCGCCAGGTTGGTGAAGCAATTATTGAAGAATCCCAGACAAATTTTGCCGAGCATTTCAACAAAGGCTGGCTGGAATACCGCAAATCCGTGACCGAGGCAGGAGATTGGGCGGCTACAGAATGGAGCGGGCATGGGGCGATCTTCCAGGACGTGCTCGGGCGGGAGTACATCGATTGCCTGGGGGCGTACGGCATGATGGACCTGGGCTGGGCGCATCCCGAAGTGGTTGCCGCAGTGCGAGCCCAGCTCAACCGCACTCCCATGCCCAGCCAGGAGCTGATCGACCCACTGCGCGGCGTGCTGGCCCGGCTGATGGCCCTGATAACACCTGGGGAGATCAAGTACAGTTTCTTTGCAGCCAGCGGGACCGAGTCGATCGAAGGAGCGATCAAACTGGCGAAAATGTATACTCGCAAGGAGGGCTTCATCGCTGCGCTGCGGGCGTTTCACGGCAAGACGATGGGGTCGCTCAGCATGATCGGGAAGGCCGATTTCAGACAGCCTGTCGGCAGGCTGTATGGAGGGCCAGTCTATCACGTCCCATTTGGCGATGCAGATGCGGTGGAAAGACAGCTCGATATCTGCAAGAAGGTGGGCGTAGAGTTGGCGGCAGTCATCATGGAGCCTGTCCAGGGGGAGGCGGGGGCGATCGTGCCGCCGGACGATTTCTGGCCGCGCCTGCGGGAATTGACCCGCCAACATGGCGTACTGCTGATTGCCGACGAGGTGCAGACCGGCATGGGTCGCACCGGCAGGCTTTGGGGAGTGGACCACTGGGCGGTCGAACCGGACATACTGGCAACCGCAAAATCGCTGGGGGGAGGGGTGATGCCGATTAGCGCCTTTTGTTCGACCGAGGAAATCTGGCAAGTCATGATGTTCCCCAATCCTTTTATCCACACCACCACGACGGGTGGAGGAGCGCTGGCTTGCAGCGCGGCTATTGCAGCCATCCACGTGACACTGCGCGACCGCCTTTGGGAACAGGCAGCAGCCAAAGGGGAATATTTTATCTCCAGGTTGAGAGAGATTGCCGAACGTTACCCGGGGATATACGAACGCATCACGGGACTTGGACTGCTGATAGGGATGCATTTTCACACGCCCGAAACTGGCTACCGGGTGGCTGCTGGCCTGTTCAAGCGCGGGGTTTTGGTGGCAGGCACGCTGACCAGCGCGCAAACCATCCGCATCGAACCACCGCTGGTCATCACCGACGAGCAGATCAACGAAGTGCTCAACCGGTTGGAGGATACCACCCGAGACCTGGTCAGAACCATGTGAGCCGTCTTACTCATTCACCCTGAACGGCACCGGCAGACGAGCGTCAAAATTCAGGAGAAAGGTAAAATATGGCCGCAAGATATATCCAAACACAGGCTGCCTTCGAGCGAGCGCGGCGGGTCATGCCGCTCGGCGTTTCCTCCAACTTCCGTTATTGGGGACCAGACACGCCGGTAATAGCCAGGGGCAAAGGGGCGTACATCTGGGATGTGGATGGGAATCGCTACATCGACTATCGCCTGGCCTTTGGACCGATCATCCTGGGCCATGCGGACGCCAGGGTGAACCAGCGGGTCAATGAGGCCATCGAAAACGGGGTGCTGTTTGCCCACACCCACCTGCTCGAGATCGAGGTCGCCGAGCGGATGGCGCGCATGTGCCCAGGGGTGGAGATGGTGCGCTTTGCAAATTCAGGCACTGAGGCAACGATGCACGCCCTGCGCATCGCCCGGGCATACACGAACCGGGAGAAATGGATCAAATTCGAAGGGCAATATCATGGATTTCACGATTACGCCTTGTTTTCGACCGCCTACACGGCAAGCGGGGCGATCGGATCCAGGCGCAGCCCAATCCCTGTCCAAAATTCATCCGGGATTCCAGGTGCCCTGCGGGAACTGATCTACATTTTGCCGTATAATGAGTTTGAGCTGTTGGAGCAGACAGTGCGCGCCCATTGGGGAGAGATCGCCGCCATCATGGTGGAACCGATCGCCGGGAACATGACCAGCATCCCTCCCCAGCCGGGATGGCTTGAACATATCCGCGGGCTGTGCGATGAATTTGGCATCTTGATGATAGTTGACGAGGTAAAGACCGGGTTTCGTATTGCCCGAGGGGGTGCTACAGAATATTTCGGAGTCCAGGGAGATTTGATGACCTATGCGAAATCGCTCGCCAACGGGTATCCGCTGGCAGCGATCGGAGGAAAGAGGCAAGTCATGAATACCATCGAACCTGGCAGGCTGGTACAGGGGGGTACCTACTGCGGCAACGGGGTGGGCACGGCTGCGGCTGCTGCAACACTGGAGGTCCTGGAGACCACCGAGGCGCTCACGACCGTATCCAGGCGAGGTACGCGGCTGATGGAAGGTATTCATGAAGTATTGACAGAAGCAGGGGTCGAACACGCCCTCACCGGCGTCCCGGCGATGTTTACCTTCGTCCTGGGAACCGATCGCCCACCCCGAGAATATCGCGACGTGGTCGAAACCGATCTTGGCTTATATGAACAGATCCAGGCTGGCATGCGCCAGCGCGGGATCGAATACGAACTCGATCCCAAAGAACCCTGGTTCGTATGTGAAGCCCTATCTGAGACAGACATCGACGAGACATTGAACGCGTTGTTGGATACCGTAAAAGACCTGCGCCGCTGAATCCATTGGATTGGGAGTGAAGAACATGGCCCAATTTGCTGTGGAGCTGCATGAGGTGGTCAAGCGTTTTCCGAATCCGGGGGGTGGAGAAATCACCGCGGTGAATCAGGTTACATTGCATATCCAGCATGGTGAGTTTTTCTCCCTGCTGGGACCATCTGGATGTGGCAAGACCACCACACTGCGCATGATTGCGGGTTTCGAATGGCCTACCATGGGGGAAATCCACATCTCAGGCCAGGCCATGGGACGCAGGCCTCCATTTCTGAGGCCAGTTAATACTGTTTTTCAGAATTATGCCTTGTTCCAGCACATGACGGTATTCCAAAATGTTGCTTTTGGGCTGGAAATGGATAACATCGACAAGAACGAGATCAAGCGGCGGGTAGAGGCTGCCCTGGAAATGGTCCAATTGAGCGGGATGGGGTCGCGCAAACCCAAGCAGTTATCCGGTGGACAGCAGCAGCGAGTGGCGCTGGCGCGCGCTCTGGTGAAGCGGCCGGCGGTCCTTTTGCTCGATGAACCACTGGGCGCCCTGGACCTCAAACTGCGCAAGGAGATGCAGCTCGAACTCAAGGCTCTACAGAACCAGGTGGGGATCACTTTCATCTACGTCACTCATGACCAGGAAGAAGCCCTGATCATGTCGGACCGGATCGCTGTGATGAACAAAGGGGAGGCCCTGCAGATCGGATCGCCTGTCGAGATCTACGAACGGCCAAATTGCCGCTTCGTGGCGGATTTCATAGGAGAAACCAACTTCCTGGCAGGCACGGTAACGGAGTTGAACGCGGAGACCGCCCGGGTGGAGCTCAAATCCCTGGGCTACGAACTCGCCGGATTAAAACTGGGCGACTTGCGAAAGGGGCAAAATGTCACAATTTCCGTGCGACCGGAGAAGATCCGCCTTGTTGAAGACCCCAGCAAAGGGATCGGAGTCCCCAAGAACGCCGAGAATTGTTTCCCCGCGCGAGTGATCGATAGTGCTTATATCGGATCAGATACCCGGCTGGTGGTCGATTTCGGACCTGGGATAAAACTCAGGGTGTGGGAACAGAACAGGATTTCGACGTTGGACCCGCGTGCATTCTACAAACAAGGCGATCAGGTTTGGGTGTTCCTGATGCCGGAAAACACCCTGGTGATAGCCGATACCTGAACATGGCCGAGACAACCACCTCCCAGCCTTTTGGACGCAGTTTCACGGTAGTGGCCAAGATCCGGGAGAACGCCAGGATGCAGGGGCTGGTGTTGATCTCACCGACCATCATCTACCTGGCATTGTTCCTCTTGTTGCCATTGCTGCTGGTGGTCGTTCTCAGCGTGATGACACGCGGCCCATACGGAAACGTGGTATATCGGCTAAACCTGCAGAACTATACCCGCCTGATCGATCCACTGTACCTGCGCATACTGGGTTATTCGCTCACGGTAGCGGCATTCACAACTCTGGTTACCATCCTGATCGGGTATCCACTGGCATATTACATTGCGCGCGTGCCCGAGGTGCAGCGCGCACCCCTGCTGTTCCTGATCCTGGTCCCCTTTTGGACAAACTTCATCATCCGCATCTACGCCTGGATCATGCTCCTGCGCTCGGAAGGGCTGCTGAACAGCCTGCTGATTAATCTGGGCGTGATCCAGATTCCAATGGAGATCCTATACACCCCGACTGCGGTGTTAATCGGAATGGTGTATGAGTTCTTGCCTTTCATGGTGCTGCCTCTGTATACATCACTGGAGAAGATCGAAAACGCCCAGCTCGAAGCGGCAGCAGACCTGGGCGCCCGTCCCTGGCAGGCGTTCCTGCGCATCACGCTGCCACTGAGTGTGCCAGGGATGATCGCCGGCTCGATTCTGGTCTTTATCCCGGCGATGGGCATGTTCGTGGTCCCAGACCTGATGGGGGGAGCCAAGACCGTCCTGGTGGGCAACCTGATCCGCAACCAGTTCCTGACTGCGCGCGATTGGCCTTTTGGCGCAGCAGCATCAATGCTGCTCCTGCTGCTGACCCTGGTCTTCACACTCTTCTACACACGCAAGGCGGGTTTCGGGGAGGAATTGCTGCTGTGAGCGAGAAGAAGCCCGCTCTCTGGCTGCGTATTTGGGCAATCATAACTTACGCCTATATATATTTGCCTATCTTGATTCTGATCATCTTTTCCTTCAATACCCAGAAGTTAAACGTGAGGTGGGAGGGCTTTACCTTTCACTGGTACGAGGTACTATTCAACGACCAGGAAGTGATGTTGGCTACACGCAATTCATTGACCGTGGCAGCGGTCTCGACCACTGCCGCTACCATTATCGGCACCATGGCGGCTTTGGCGTTGCAACGCTATCGATTCCCCGGTTACACCCTGGCGGAATCTACGCTCTACATCCCGGTCATCATTCCCGAAGTGGTGATGGGCATCAGCCTGCTGGCTTTCTTTGCCCAGATAGGATTCACCCTGGGATTGGGCACCATCACCCTGGCACATATCGCTTTCAACATCCCATTCGTGACCCTGGTGGTGCGGGCGCGCCTGCACGGCTTTGATAAAGCGATCGAAGAAGCCGCCATGGATCTGGGCGCCAACGAACTCACAACCTTCTGGCGGGTGACCCTGCCCACCATCATGCCAGGAGTCCTTTCAGGGGCTCTGCTGGCCTTTACCCTTTCACTGGATGATTACGTGATCACCTATTTCACTGCCGGACCAGGCTCAACCACCCTTCCATTACGGGTATTTTCCATGGTGCGGTTCGCCGTCACCCCTGAGGTGAATGCCCTGTCTACCTTGTGGGTGCTCACGGTCTTCACGTTGTTGTTGATTGGACAACTTGCACAGAGGAGGAGAGTATGAGAGATGGCGTAAACTATGATTGAATAATATTACTTAGCAACGTCAGAATCTTGGGATTTAATAACGAAAGGAGCGAGGAAATGAAGGGATTGAAGCTTATCGCCCTAGTCGGTATGGCCATGCTCTTGGTCAGTGCCTGTGGAGGCGGCCAGGTGCAATCTAAAGAGTTGAACCTGTATGCCTGGTCTGAATACATCCCGCAGGCCCTGCTGGACGGTTTCACCGAGGAGACCGGCATCAAGGTAAATTACGACGCCTATTCGTCCAACGAGGAGCTCATCGCCAAGCTTCAGGCAGGCGCCTCTGGGTACGACGTGATCATCCCCAGCGACTATACCATCGTCATCTTATCCAAACAAGGCCTGCTGGAGGAGCTGGACCTGAGCCAGATTCCAAACTTCGAAAATATCGATCCAGCGTTGAAGAATCCGTATTACGATCCAGAACACAAATACAGCGTCCCTTACCAGTGGGGCACGGTTGGGCTGGTGGTGGATACCAGCAAAGTATCGGAGCCGCTCACAAGCTGGAATGACCTGTGGGACCCGGCATACGAAGGTCGGGTGATTCTGCTGGATGACGAACGGGAAGTGCTGGGCATGGTGCTGTTGAGCCTGGGATATGAGAAGAACTCCACCGATCCAGCACAACTGGAGGAAGCCAAAGCCAGGCTGATCGAGCTGATGCCGAACGTACGCCTGTTCGACAGCGACAGCCCCAAGACCGCGCTGTTGGCAGGCGAAGTGTGGCTAGGAATGACCTGGAATGGCGAGGCGGCCATCGCCCATGGGGAGAATCCGGCTATCGATTACATCTGCCCGGTGGAAGGCTGCGGAATCTGGTATGATAACCTATCAATTCCCAAGGGTGCGCCGCACAAAGATGCTGCCCATCTTTTCATTAACTACGTATTGAAGCCAGAAGCGAGCATCTTGATCACAGCCGAATTCCCATACTCCAACCCCAACAAAGCAGCCCTGGAACTGCTGCAGAAGGAAAATCCAGAGCTTTACGAAGCCTACATGAGCTTCCGGGCAACCAATCCCTCCGTGGAAGAGATCGAGAATGCCCATCCGGTAATGGATGTGGGGGATGCGACGGCCTTGTGGGACCGCATCTGGACCGAGGTGAAAGGCGGGGAATGATTACTCACCAGGAGAGGAATCCATGAAGGTCTTGTTGGTGGGAGTGGGCGGGGTCGGAGAGGCGATTGCAAAGATCGCCCAAAATCAGCCCTGGCTGGAGAAGCTGGTGCTGGCAGACTATCGCCTGGAGCGGACCAGGCAGGTGCAGGCCAAGTTGAATGATCCGGGGCGCTTTCCGGTTGAACGGGTCGACGCCAGCCAGCAGGAACAGGTCGAAGAGCTCTTGCACAAGCACCGGGTTGACCTGTTGATGAACGCCTGTGACCCATTTCTCAATGTGCCGCTATTCGAAGCAGCCTATCACTCCGGGTGCAACTACGTCGATATGGCGATGACCCTATCCGAGCCCCACGAGAGCGAGCCTTATCGAAAAACCGGTGTAAAGCTGGGCGATTACCAGTTCGAGCGATCTGCTTCCTGGGAGAAGAAGGGTTTGCTGGCCCTGGTCGGGATGGGAGTGGAGCCCGGTATGGCGGATGTCTTCGCCCGCTATGCCCAAGACCATTTGTTCGACCAGATCGATGAGATCGGCATCCGCGATGGCTCGAATCTCATGGTGCGTGATTATGAATTCGCCCCTACGTTCTCAATATGGACCACCATTGAAGAATGCCTCAATCCGCCGTTAATCTGGGAAAAAGACAGGGGCTGGTTCACCACCGAACCATTCTCTGAGCCGGAAATATTCGACTTCCCTGAGGGAATTGGACCGGTGGAATGCGTCAATGTAGAGCATGAAGAGGTGGTGCTGATCCCGCACTGGATCGAATGCCAAAGGGTGACTTTTAAATATGGGCTGGGGGAGAGATTTATCGACATCCTCAAGACGATCAAACTCTTGGGGCTAGACAACAAAAATCCAATCAAAGTACGGGACACACTGGTGGCGCCGCGAGATGTGGTCGCAGCATGCCTGCCAGACCCAGCCACGCTGGGCAATCGCATGGTCGGTAAGACTTGCGCCGGCACCTGGGTGAAGGGTATGCGACATGGCAAGCCTCGCCAGGTATATATCTACCAGGTGGCAAATAACGAAGACTGCATGCGAATGTTGGGCGTCCAGGCTGTGGTAGCGCAAACAGCATTCAACGTGGTGATTGCCTGGGACCTGCTGCAAAGCGGCGCCTGGAATGGCGTCGGCGTGTTGGGACCCGAGGCTTTTGACCCCCTGCCCTTCATGGAGAAAATGGGGCAATATGGTTTCCCATACGGGATCAAGGAGATGCAATAGGAACAAGGAGGTAGCTATGCCATACGGATACACTGGGAAGATCCTGCACGTAGATCTGACAAATCACAAGCTCGAGATTGAGGAACCCCCTGAATCCTTCTACCGCAAGTACCTTGGTGGTAGCGCGATGGGTGTCTATTATATACTGCGAGGGATGCCAAAGGGGACCGATGCCCTGGCGCCGGAAAGCGTCTTGACGCTGATGTTGAGCGTAACGACGGGAGCATCGATCTCCGGCCAGAGCAGGATGAGCGCCAACGCCCGTTCACCGGTCAGTGGGGCGATCGGTGATTCTCAGAGTGGAGGATTCTTCCCAGCCGAGCTGAAGTTTGCCGGATTCGATGGCCTGGTGATCAAAGGGCGTTCTGAATGGCCGGCGTATCTATCCATCCTGTACGGGAAACCGGAGCTCCACGATGCCAGCCACCTGAGAGGCAAGGTTACCGGCGAGGTAGAGGAAATAATAAAAGAAGAACTCGGCGAGCCAAAGGCTGAGGTGCTTCAACATGGGCCCGGGGCAGAGAATGGCGTACTCTTCTCGTCCCTGGTCAACATGGCGAATCGCAACAATGGCCGAACGGGGATGGGCCTGGTGATGGCCAGCAAGAACTTGCGGGCCATCGTGGTGCGTGGCAAAGAAACGGTGAAGGTGGCAAACCCGGCTGCGCTGGCTGCCATGCACAAGGCTGGGCCGAAGATACTGCCTGATAATCCTGACGTAGATTCCCTGGGAAAATATGGCACTGCCAGCGTGGTGATGTTCCAAAATACAGTCGGCACCTTGCCCACCTTCAACTATAACCAGGGGCAGTACGATTTCGCTGAAGACATCAGCGGCGAACGCATGTACGACACGATCCTCAAGGCACGCGATACTTGCTTTGCCTGTGTCGTGCGCTGCAAACGGGTCGTCGAGATCACTGATGGGCCGTACACCGTCGATCCATTGTACGGCGGCCCAGAGTACGAGACCCTGGCCACTTTCGGGTCTTACTGCGGGATCAATGACCTGGCTGCCATCTCGAAAGCGAACGAGATCTGCAACAAATTCGGGGTAGACACCATCAGTTGCGGGGCCACGATTGCCTTCGCCATGGAATGTTTTGAAAAGGGCATCATTGGGCCTCAAGAGACAGGTGGGATCGAACTGCGCTTTGGGAATGCGCCGGCGATGCTGGATACACTCGAGCAGATCGTGATGAACAGCGGATCCTTGGGTAAGGTGCTCTCAGGAGGTTCAGCAAGGGCTGCCAGACAATGGGGCCCGGCCGCCGAAGAATGCCTGATCACGGTCAAGAACCAGGAGATGCCGGCTCACATGCCGCAAGCCAAGAAATCGCTGGGGCTGATCTACGCCGTGAACCCCTTTGGAGCCGACCACCAATCCAGCGAACACGACCCGTACTACGAGGAGGGCGTCGCTAAGTTCAACCTCGACCGGCTGATGGAGCTGGATTTAAAGGACCCCCCGCCGTATGGCAGCCTGGGACCGGAGAAGGTGCGCTTTGCCGCCTATACCCAGATATTCTACAGCCTGTTGGATACTCTGGACCTGTGCCAGTTTGTCTGGGGCCCTACCTGGACGCTCTATGGGCCGAGTGAAACGGTAGAACTGGTGAACAGGGTCACTGGCTGGAATGTGAGCCTGTATGAATTAATGAAAGTGGGTGAAAGGCGATTAAATCTTCTGCGGGCTTTCAATGCCCGCGAAGGATTCGATCGCAAGGATGACAAGCTGCCCAAGAAAATGTACAAGGCGTTGGCCGGCAGCGGACCCACCGCCGGCGTTGCCATCGACCCACAGGAATTCGAGGCGGCCCTGGATATGTATTACCAGATCAACGGCTGGACTCCCGATGGCCTCCCCACCCGGGCAAAACTGGTCGACCTGGGCCTGGAGTGGGTGGCTGAGCAGATTCCGGTTTAACCAATCAACATTGGGTTTAAGGTAAATCAACGCACCAGAAAATCTGGTGCGTTGATTTTATAAGCTGTCAATACTGGGCTTATTGAGTGGTGTGCAGCGGAAGTCGCACACAGCTCAAGAAGCCGATAACAACAGTTGACCCTCTCATCTTCCCATGTTAAACTTAACTTTTGTCATGAATGGTCTTTATCTGGCCTTGATGCACTTCATCCTTGTGGCAGCCCTTCAATCAGCGAGTGAGCTACAACCCGAACCCACTGCCACTCCAATCATCCGGGCAGAGCCGGCGGAAAACTTGGTCAATATAAGCTCACCGTCACCTGGAGAAGCGCTGCAGGGAGTGATCTCTATCACGGGCAATACTTCCCTGGAGGGATTCCAATCCTATGAAGTAGAGTTCGCCTACGCAGGTGACCCCACCGGCACCTGGTTTCCTATCCTGACCAGCCTGGTCGCAGCCAGCGACGGATTATTGGCCCAATGGGACACTTCCACGATCACCGATGGGTATTACGACCTCCGGCTGACGGTCCGTGGGAGCGGGAACGAGGCACAAAGCTTCATAGTGTCCGGTGTGCGGGTGCGTAACTACACGCCGATCGAGACACAGACCCCCGGACCACAGACCATCCTCGAAGAAGCCGCCACACCGACCACACGGCCCACCCAGGTTTCCACTGCCAGTGACGGGGCAGCCCAACCCAGCCCACTTCCCACCAATCCAGCCCAAGTCACAGCGGCTGAGCTAGGGCGCAGCCTGGCGGCCGGCGCACTGGGCGTGCTGGCCGCCTTCCTGGTTGGAGGGTTATACATCGTCATCCGTGGGATAGGGAAGAAGGCCTAGGCGAATATTCGAGTTCAAGCCCCCTGGCAAAGCTTCTATGGATTCTCTGAACTACACACCCTATTTGATCGTTGGCCTGGGAAACCCGGGTCGTGAATACAGTGAGAATCGCCACAACGTCGGATTCATGGCCCTGAACAGGCTTGCGGACAGGCTCGGTCTCAAGTTCCTGAGGGTTGAATCCAAGGCGCTGGTCACAAAAGGAGACTTCAAGGGGAGGAGATTAATCCTGGCTAAGCCACAGACCTACATGAACCTCTCCGGGCAGGCAGTAATCCCCCTGGCGCGATATTACAGAGTCCCTTCGGATAGGATGCTAATCGTTCACGATGACGTGGACCTGCCCTTCGAAATGCTGCGCCTGCGCCCGGACGGCGGTTCGGCAGGCCAGAAGGGCATCCAATCGATCATCGATGCGCTGGGAAGCCAGGATTTTGCCAGACTACGCATCGGGATCGGCCACCCGCATGGGAAGAAAGCTGCCGCGGAATACGTGCTGCAAAATTTCAACCGGTCCGAAGCCGAGCTTTTACCGACCGTCCTGGACCGGGCGGTAGATGCGATCATTACATTCGTCATCGAAGGTATCTGGGCAGCAATGAACCGCTATAATGCACGCGAGGAAGATGGACCAACAAGCTCTGCATAGATCAGAAACACAGACCATGACCTCCCCGTTCGAGGCGCTCATCGGTCAGATCAGCAAGGTAGCCGCGGATCTGGTGAACAGCCTGCGCTCGGGAGAGACTCCACCGGCGCTCGGGCTACGCCGATCTGCCAGGATACCGGTTTTAGCAGCCCTGTATCAAGAACTCGGGCGCCCACTGTTGCTGGTCACGGAACGCGCCGACCATGCGCTGGCTACCCTGGACGAGCTGGCATTATGGCTGCCGGATGCCCCGCTGCTGCTCTTTTCCGAGCCTAACCCACTCTTCTACGAAAACGCCGCCTGGGGAGAAAACACCCGGCGCAACCGCTTGATCTCGCTCACCCGACTGGCGGGATACCATATCCCGGGTATCCCTAAGCCAGAACGACCGCCGCTGATCATCACACCGGCGCGGGCCATCATGACCCGCACGATGTCGCGCCGAGAGTTCCTGATGGCCACCCGCAACCTCAAGCCCGGCTATATAACTCAGCCGGAAGAGCTTACCCGTACATTGATTGAAATGGGATATCGCCCGGCAAACATCGTGGTAACACCCGGCGAGTATGCCCGCCGGGGAGGTATCCTGGACCTATGGCCACCGGCTGAAGCTTACCCCACGCGCATCGAGTTCTTCGGGGATGAGGTCGAAACTCTGCGGCGTTTCGACCCAGCGACTCAACGCACAGTACACACAATTGACCGACTGGTGATCACTCCGGCAAGGGAATTTCTCTTGCCAGCGGAACGTGAGGATGGCGAGGATTTCAGCGAGTTCCATATACCCTTACTGCACAACAATCCCGCCGGCTTGCTAGACTACCTTCCGCGCCAGGCCCTGGTGATCCTGAACGATCGTGAAGCATTGCGGGAGACCGTTATCGAGGTAGAGGAACAAGCCGAAAAGCTGCGGGCGGAAAACATCCTCGAGGGCACGCTGGAGGCCAGCTTTCCTCAGCCTTATATATCCTGGGGAGAGATCCACGATGCATTAAGCGCCCACCAGACTCTCGAACTGGGGCATTCTGTTGGGGAGGAACAAGAGACAGGAGAAACCGCATGCTCCGTACTGGGGGAGCATTTCCAAGCCGAACAACGCTTTGCCGGGCGGATCAAGCCCTTCATCGAACATTTAGCCCAGGTGTACAAGCGCGGAGAGTCCGCAATCGTGGTATCACGACAGACCTCCCGCTTGAAGGAGCTCTGGAAAGAGCAATCCTATTTAATCTCCCCACAAGCCAAGCTGCAAATCGAGAGTCTGGTGCAGCCAAACGGGCATGCGGATGGAAAATCTGCATGGATGCCGCCTCTGCTCTTCGTGCAAGGCAGCCTGAGCGAGGGCTGGGCATTTACTCCGCTCAGCGGGCCGCTCATACACCTTTATTCGGATGGGGAGATATTCGGCTGGAAGCGCCCGGAGATCCGCCAGCACCAGCGAGTGGTGGCCGAAACTCCGGAAAGTGCTTACGCCGACCTGCAGGCTGGCGACTGGGTAGTACACGTAGACCATGGTATCGGGCACTTTGTCGGGCTTTTCGACCGTGTTATCGACGGCATCGAGCGCGAATACCTGTGCATTGAGTACGCCGATCAGGCGCAGCTCTTCGTCCCGGTCCACCAGGCCGACCGGCTGACGCGCTATGTCGGGGCAGATGGTTCACAACCCACTCCCAGCCGGTTGGGGGGCACGGAATGGCGCACGGTAAAGGGCCTGGTCAAAGAGGCCGTGCAGGAGGTAGCCCAGGAACTGCTAGAGCTGTACGCCACCCGCCGGCTGGTAAAAGGCTTCGCATTTTCAGCGGATAACACCTGGCAGCAAGAGCTGGAAGCCAGCTTCCCTTATGTAGAAACGGAAGACCAGGTGCGGGTGCTGGGTGAAGTAAAGACCGACATGGAAATCGAACGGCCGATGGACCGCCTGATCTGTGGGGACGTTGGATATGGCAAGACAGAAGTCGCCTTACGAGCGGCTTTTAAGGCCGTGATGGACGGCAAACAGGTGGCGATGCTGGTACCCACGACCGTACTGGCCCAACAGCATTACGATACATTTCGCCAACGCCTGGCAGCTTTTCCGGTCGAGGTGGAGATGCTCTCGCGTTTTCGGACGCAGCAACAGCAGCGGGAGATCTTGAGACGGACCGCCTTAGGCTCGGTTGACATCCTGATCGGTACCCACCGCTTGTTCTCTCCCGACGTGAAGTTTAAAGACCTGGGACTTCTGATTATCGACGAAGAGCAACGCTTTGGCGTCACTCACAAAGAGACCTTGAAGAAGCTGCGCACCGAGGTGGACGTCATCACACTGACCGCCACTCCCATCCCACGCACTCTGTACATGGCACTGACCGGCGTTCGAGACATATCGATGATCAACACGCCCCCTGAAGAACGCCTGCCGATTATCACCCACGTGGGTCCCTACTCTCCACGGCTGGTGAGGCAGGCAATCGTCAGGGAGCTTGAACGAGGGGGCCAGGTATTCTTCGTGCATAATCGCGTGCAAACCATCGGAGCAATGCACCATCATCTACAGAACCTGGCGCCGGAAGCGCGCATCGCAATCGCCCATGGGCAGATGCCCGAAAACGAGCTATCAGATGTGATGAAGAAATTCTCCGATGGAGAAGTGGACGTGCTGCTTACCACCTCGATCATCGAATCGGGGTTGGACATTCCGAACGCTAATACCCTGATCGTCGATCGTGCCGATACCTTCGGGCTAGGACAGCTCTACCAGTTACGCGGCCGGGTAGGTCGGGGCGCTCAACGGGCTTACGCCTATTTCTTCCGCCATGCCCGGAGGCCTCCCACCCTGGACGGCCGCCAACGCCTGGAGACGATCGCTGAAAACACTCAGTTAGGCACCGGTTTTTCGATAGCCATGCGCGACCTGGAGATCCGCGGGGCGGGGGAGATTTTAGGCACGCGCCAGCACGGCCACATCGCTTCGGTCGGATTCCACCTGTATACACAGCTATTGACGGATGCTGTCCGCAGACTCAGCAAGGAAAAAGAGATTCCAGAAGCCATCGCGGCAGAAAAAGCGCTGGCGGCAGAGGCGGCGATACCTGTCAACGTGGATCTACCGCTGGCGGTGAGCATCCCGGTGGACTACGTGGCGGATAAGAATATGCGCCTGCGTTTATACCGCCGGATGGCAGACATTCGATCGATGGGAGAAGTGGACGCGCTGGTCGAAGAATTCATCGACCGCTTCGGCCCGCTGCCAGAAGCTGTGCGCAACTTGCTCTTCCAATTGAAGATCAAGCTGATGGCAGAAAAAGCTGGGTTGGCTTCGATCAGCGGCGAAGACGGACAGCTCATTTTCCGCTTTCCAGATGGAACTGTGCCGACCAGCCTACCTGATCTTGGACCGTATGTACGGATCGGCAAGACAGCCCTGTGGTTCGTTTATAGCGAACAACCCAACTGGCCTGAAATTCTGGTCCAAATCGTGGAGAGGCTGGGCTATAAACAGTCCCCGCTGCAAAGCGCTGCGGCCCATTTGAAACGAGGCCAAAATCAGGAAAATCCATGAATCCTCCCCCACCGGGCATTCATCCGATAAAACGAGCGATTGACCTGATGCTCACTACCGGCTTGGTGATCATGCTCTTCCCGCTGATCGCGTTGCTCGGGATACTGCTTTGGCTGGTACAGGGACCACCGATCATTTTCCGCCAGACCAGGCCGGGTTACCAGGGAAGGCTATTCACGTTATATAAGTTCCGCACGATGCACGAAGCCAGAGACAGCAATGGCAATCCCTTGCCCGACGAGCTGCGATTGACTTGCCTCGGAAGGTTCCTGCGGTCCACCAGCCTGGATGAATTGCCCGAGTTAATCAACGTGCTGAGGGGGGAAATGAGCCTGGTCGGCCCGCGCCCATTGTTGGTCCAATACCTCGAGCGCTATTCTCCGGAACAAGCCCGCCGCCATGAGGTGTTGCCGGGCATCACCGGTTGGGCTCAAGTCAATGGACGCAACGCCCTCACCTGGGGAGATAAATTCCGCCTGGACGTATGGTACGTGGACAATTGGTCGCTCTCCCTAGACCTGAAGATCTTGCTGCTCACCTTGTGGAAGGCGTTGAAGCGCGAAGGCATCAGCCAACCCGGGTTTGCCACCGCTGAAGAGTTCACGGGAGACCAGGGAGTCGAATAAGCCATGGCCCGGGAATATGAGGTCCTGTATCGGTCAATGTACCGAATACGGTGTTTCGAAGAGACTGTACTCGATAACTTCCGGCGCGGCCTGTTCTCCGGCACCACCCACACCTACATAGGCCAGGAAGCCAATGCGGTGGGCGTGTTGTCAAACCTGCTGGAAAACGACATCGTGTTCAGCAATCACCGCGGCCATGGTCATTACCTGGCTTATGGCGGCGATTTGCGAGCACTCTTCGCAGAGCTCATGGGTCGGGCAAGTGGGGTGTGTGGTGGGCGGGGAGGCTCTCAACACCTGCATTATAAGAATTTCTATTCGAATGGAGTGCAGGGCGGCATACTCCCGATTGCCACCGGAATGGCGCTGGCGGAGAAATTCAAGGGCAGCGGCGCGGTAACCGTCGTGTTCCTGGGAGATGGCACTCTGGGAGAAGGGGTGGTCTATGAGGCGCTCAACATGGCCGCCTTATGGGGAGCGCCGATCTTGTTCGTGCTGGAGAACAACCGCATCGCCCAAACGACCCCGATCGAGCTCGCCGTGGCGGGCAACATCCCGGCTCGCTTCACGGCCTTTGGCATTCCCAATCGGGAATTGGACAGCAGCGATGTGTTGGAAATTACCCCCCTTGCAAAGGCCTGCCTCGAAGAGGTGCGCAAGAGCAGCACTCCCCGAGGTTTGACCCTGCACACCTTTCGTTTCGGCCCACACTCGAAGGGAGATGATTCTCGCCCGGTGGAAGTGATCGAGCGCCTGCGCCGCGAACGAGACCCGCTGATGATACACGCTAGCCGTCTGCCTGCAGCAGCCCGCAAGCAGATAGAAGCCGAGGTGGAAGTTGAGGTCATGACCGCTTTCCAGCAGGCCCAGGCGGACCCTTATCCCACACCGAGTGAAGGAACTCAACGGGCAGAAGCAGAGGCTAAAAGCATTGTATGATAAAAACCCTGAATAATCGATGACTACTGTACTGGACGCATTGAACTCCGCCCTTCACCAGGCTTTTGCCGACGACGAGCGAGTTTATCTGATTGGCCAAGATCTGCTCGATCCGTATGGTGGGGCCTTCAAGGTGAGCAAAGGCCTATCCAGCGCCTACCCAGAGCGGGTGATCACCACGCCGGTCTCCGAAGCCGGCCTGACCGGTATTGCTGCTGGGATGGCGCTGCGCGGCCTGCGGCCTGTGGTGGAGATAATGTTCGGCGACTTCGTCGCGCTGATCGCCGACCAGTTGGTCAACCACATTGCCAAGTTCCGCTGGATGTACAACAATCAGGTGCGCGTACCGCTGGTGGTCCGCACGCCAATGGGCGGGCGAAGGGGATATGGACCGACTCACAGCCAGACCTTGGAAAAGATCTACCTGGGAGTGCCCGGCCTGCGGGTGCTGGCAGCCTGCACGTTGCAGGCAGAAGGAACCAATAGCCAACCTGCTGGTCCAGGCGAGCTACTTTATCATGCAATTCTGAGGGACGACGACCCGGTGTTATTCATCGAGAACAAGTTGCTTTACACCGCCGCGATCCAAAACCGGGAATCCATGGCGGAATTTACAATACAGGCGATTCCCGTTCGAGAAAGTTCTAACAGGGTGCGTGCACTGGTTACCGAGGACTACGCTCCCACCTATACGTTGAACATCCAGGGCGCTCCCTCACCACACATGACCCTGGCAGCGTACGGCTACATGGCAGAACTCGCCCGCGAGGCGTTGGCCAGGCTGGCTTACGAGCACGAGATCTTCGGCGAGCTGGTGGTGCCAACCCAGTTAGCGCCGCCCCGGGCGGAGGCTATCGTGGCCTCGGCCAGGCGCACCGGACGGCTGCTGGTCATCGAAGAAGGCAGCCTCACCCTGGGTTGGGGGGCAGAGATCGCTGCCCAGGCCTGCGAAGCCCTGGGGCCAGAACTGAAATGCGTGCGACGGCTGGCAGGGCGCGACCTGCCAGTGCCTGCCTCGCCCCCACTGGAAGCCTGGGTATTGCCAGGGGTGGATGAAATTGTACAACTTGCCAAATCAATGGTATAAATTCGGTCAATGCCTTCCAGCGAAACAATTAAACAATTGACCGACCCGATTCCCGTCCTTATCCCCTTGGTCAATCCCAACGAGCCCGAAGCGCTGTTGGCCGAGCTGCATGTCCGCGAAGGGCAAAGGGTGACCCGAGGAAATGCAATCTGCACCCTCGAGACCACCAAGTCGACTGCGGAAGTCTTGGCGGAAGCAGACGGATTTATAGTAGGCCTGCGCTTCTACAGCGGACTGGCGGTACGCGCAGGTGAGACCTTATGTTACCTGGCGGATAACCCGGATTGGCGACCAGCCAGTGGAGAAACAGGGAGCGTCCTTCAACAGGAGTCTTTCATCCAGCATCCTGAGGGTGTGAGGATTACGCAGCCTGCGTTGGCACTAGCACGCCAATGGGGCATCGACCTGGAACAACTGCCACGCGGCCGCTGATCACCGCCGGAGGCCTGAGAGAGTTTCTCGATGCCAGTGAGAGTGCAGCTACGCGGCAAGCTGCTATAAACACACGAGACTTATCGGCAACCGGTGATTTCGATCCGAGTGCCATTTTGGTCTACGGCGGTGGAGGGCATGGCAAATCGCTGATCGACTTGTTACGCAGCCTGGGCAGCTACCGGATCGTGGGTGTGGTAGACGACGGGTTGGAAAAGGGAGGGATGGTGATGGAGGTGCCGCTGCTGGGAGGAGTAGAAGCGTTGGCAGAAGTTCGTTCCCTGGGGGTGCGGCTGGCAGCCAATGCGGTCGGCGGCGTCGGGGACGTGAACGTCCGCATCCAGGTCTTTCAGCGGCTGGCAGGGGCGGGCTTCGCCTGTCCGAGCTTAATTCACCCGCAGGCATTCGTCGAGCCCAGCGCCCGATTAGCAGGTGGGGCGCAGGTTTTCCCTCGCGCCTACGTGGGAAGCCAATCCGAAGTTGGATTTGGAGTAATCGTCAACACAGCGGCGGTTGTCTCTCACGATTGTCTCCTGGAGGACTACGCCATCATCTCTCCAGGGGCAATCCTGGCGGGCGGAGTGCGGGTAGGTGAAGGCGCGCTGGTCGGGATGGGGGTGACGGTGAACCTGGGAGTAGCGATTGGGGCAGGCGCTCGCCTGGGCAACGGGTCCACGGTCAAATCGGATGTGTCACCGATGGGCATCGTGAGGGCCGGAGCAATCTGGCCGGATTGAATTGAGGATCATGAATACCAGATTGCACAAGACCAACAGCCCGAATGATGGGAATGGATATGCCGAAATACCGATGTCCTCTCCTGATCTGAGCGAAGCAGAGCGAGAGGCGGTGGCAGCGGTGTTGCGCACACCACGCCTCAGTATGGGATCCGAGACCGAGGCCTTTGAAGCCGCCTTCAAGGCCTACACCGGCTGCCGGCGGGCTATTGCAGTCAGCTCGGGCACTGCCGGACTGCACCTGTGCGTGCGCGCAGCTGGGATCACAGACGGCGACCTGGTCCTTACCACGCCATTCTCCTTCGTAGCCTCGGCCAACGTGCTGCTTTTCGAGCGCGCCATTCCGGTGTTTGTCGACGTGGAAATACGTACCGGCAACCTGGACGTGGAACAGCTTGCTGAAGCGGCCCGTGATCTGGCCGATGGCGGAGCAGCCGCGAGGCGTTGGCTCCCCAGGCAGGGTGTCCCTAGTAGGTCAACCTCTTCGAGCCATTCCCGCAGGGATGGAGCACTGCGGGCGATTCTCAGCGTGGACGTGTTTGGCCAACCAGCAGACATGGACCGCATCCAGGCGGTGGCCAGAGAACATGGCCTGGCCCTGATCGAAGACGCCTGTGAAGCATTGGGTGCCGAATACAAGGGCCGGCTGGCGGGCACCCTGGGAGATTACGGAGTATACGCCTTCTATCCCAATAAACAAATCACCACCGGTGAAGGGGCGGTCATCGTGACCGACGATGAACAGGCGGGGATGCTAATGGACGCGCTGCGCAACCAGGGCCGGGCACCCGGAGATACTTGGCTGCAACACACCTACCTGGGCTATAACTATCGCCTGGACGAAATGAGCGCAGCGCTTGGGCGAGTGCAAATGGGCCGCATCGAGGAGCTGCTACGTAAGCGCGAGCGAGTGGCCACCTGGTATAACGAGCGCCTGGCGAAGATGCCCGGGGTGGAGCTGCCGATGGTGCACCCGGACACTACCCGGGTAAGTTGGTTCGTGTACGTGATCCGCTTATCACCAGGAATCGATCGCCAGCAGGTGGCCAGTGATTTGAAGGAGTATGGCATCCCTGCCCGGCCTTACTTCCTGCCTATTCACCTGCAGCCCTATATGGTGGAAAGGTTTGGTTACCGCACCGGCGATTATCCCCGCACCGAAGATCTGGGCCGGCGCGGCCTGGCGCTGCCCTTCTCTGGGGTGATGAGCGAGGCACAGGTAGACCACGTCTGCCGATCTTTAAGGCAAGCCCTAAGTAACAAGATATAACGTAGGGTGCGTAAGAGAGCTTTTGGATATAGCCGGATTATTGGAGTGGGAGCTGCAAACGCCGTTCACCCCAATAATCCGGTAATACCATTCATGGTCTGTGTGGGCGGCCCACCAGCACCAGTCGGGCCTGGTACTGGCCATCTGCAGTTTCATCGGCGCCGACCAGGATCAACATGCCCACCTCCAGGTCCTCCACGGCCTGCACCCAACCGCCGCGGCTGCGAAAGCGGGTCTCATCTGTGGCGGTGATGGTTATGACGTCCCCACGGCGAGTCTCCAGGATGATGCTACCGGCGGCGGGATCGACGCCGCTGATGGTGCCGGCATGCCAGACCAGAGGGGAATGAGTGCGCACGGCCAATGCCAGGAAAGTCCCATCTTCCAGCCTGAGTATTGCTGCCTCTGCGAGCATACCATCTGTGAGTCCTTCCAGGCTATCCACCTGGCCCTGGAAGCGGGTATCGGCATCCACCACCAGAGTCAGTTCTTCCCCACGGCGAGGCTGCAGGTCAAAGCTTCCGTTGAGCGCGTCCACCTGCTCCACGCGACCACGCAGCCACAAGACCCACGGTTTCGGCGGTTGGTAGTCTTCCGGCAGGAGGATCACCAGGCGGGCCAGCCTGGACACTCCTTCGCCGGCAACGGCTGCCACGGCCAACCACTGTCCGGTCTCCAGGTCGGCGAAGGACGCCGGCTCACCAGACGTCGACTTGAAAACAGTATCCTCATCGACCTCCAGGGTAACCAGCTCCTGGCGCAGGTCGCGCAAGGTAATCTGGCTTTCTCCTAAGGCGGCAATCTGGCCTACACCGCGCCGCATTTCGGGCGGCAAAGGGGTGTCTTCGGACTCGCTCGCCAGCGCAATCCCGGTCAAGGCCAGGCCGAGCAGCAAGGCGAGCACAACAGGTAGAGCGATCTTTTTCCACATGGTCAATTGCCTCCATTCTTTATATCTAGATTGAGGTTAATGGAGGCAGGTCAAGAGAGATTTAGCGCAGTGTAAAATCCATGTAAATTCTTCGATCAGGGCTCGGGAGGAAAGACCACCTCTTCCCGTCCAGAGAGCTTGTCCTGGATGCGGGCTTCAACGATATCCAGGTGGCGCGCCCGGTGGACAAAGTCCAGGTCGTCGGTGCGGATGGTGAGCACCGGGCAGATGTCGAAGTTATCGATCCATTCGTCGTAGAACGAATCCAGCAAGGAAAGGTAATCGGCGCTGATGCCAGTCTCGATAGAGCGCGCCCGGCGTTGGATGCGCTTCAACAACACCAGGGGCGGCGCCTTGAGGTAGATCAACAGGTCAGGTGGAGGCAGGTGGGAGACGACCAGGTCGAAGACTCGCCGGTAGGACAGGTAGTCACGCTCGTTCAGGTTGCCGAGGTGGTGCAGGGCTCGGGCGAAGATGTGTGCGTCTTCGTAGATGCTGCGGTCGAGGATGGCCGAGCGCTCCTGGCGGCAGAGCTCCAGGTACTGCTGGGCGCGATGGCCTAGGAAGAACACCTGGAGGTGGAAAGACCAGGCGCGCATGTCGGCGTAAAAATCGGGCAGGTAGGGATTATCGGCCACCGACTCGAAGGCGGTCAGCCAGCCCAGGCGGGCGCCAAGCCGCTCGGTGAGGGAGGTCTTGCCAGCGCCGATGTTGCCCGCAACCAGGATCAGGTGTTTGGCCATGGGGAGGGGATAAGGGAGAAGGGATAGGGGATTGGGAATTAGGGTTTGGGGATTATTGAGAATGGAGATTAGTAATTGTGGATTAGTGACAAGGAGCAAGGTTTTAGTAAAATAGACCGTATGAATGATGGTTCAAATTATATTGTATGTTGTACGGTTTGATCAACCCTTTACGAAAGAGGTGGGATGCTGATTTAAATCGTGAGCGTGGCTGCCTGGCGAATACCGACACCCAAGAGGCGGCCGAGCCACGCAATCGATTCCGGATAATCATCACAGTCTAGGACGAACTCTTGTCCCCGGGCAACCGTCTGAAGCTTCGTGCCATGGGCGGATTGCTGCCAACGAGAAAGATCGCGATGGTAAGTGAGGGGGAATTTACCGCCACGCGGAAAGCACCAGTCCGGCAGCGCCCAGATGAGGGGGCTTTCTGCATAAGAGACGGAAAGTTGCAGCCTATGCGAGAAATGATGGAAAACTCCAGCGCCGGCCAGGGTTACTTTGTCCATACCGGGCAGATCCAGGCGCTGCTGGGCAATGTAGAGCGTGTTGTTCTTTTCGATATCCCGGTGAAAGTGCGGGTGATACAGAGCCCATCCTATCTTCGTTCTGTCACACGTATCGATCTTCAGGATATGATCGATCTGCAGCCAACCCCAGATGACATGGCGCGGTGGCGAGTTTTTATCCCACGCCAAGCCATCCTGCGTGCCAACAACGCGGCGGAACAATCCGAAGAACAGGAAAACGTCACCGTCCTGCACCCCGCGCCGGCCCAGGTGGCCTTGCGCGGCGCCGGTCTGGCCAAGCAGGGGCCTCCACCCAGGGAGGCGCGGCAGGCTCTCCGGATTGAGATCGGGGTCCAGGTGGGCGCGGTGGGAAGCAGGGATTTTGAATTTCGTCAGTTGGGAGACCAGGGAACCGAGATCGTGTTCGTGCCAGCGAATGTCGCTATAGGGAATCGAAGAACGCTTATCAGGGATCGGCAACGAGAGCATCCGTCCATCCGGAAAGACTGGGCTGGGAAATCCCCCGGAGGACGAGTCGAATCCTTTCCTGCTGAGGATGAGCTTCATTGGGGACAGGTCTTACAGATATGCCTTGCCTTGTTGGATGGCAGCCTATACCATATACAACCTACACAAGATCCCATTTGCAAGGTGGCTCCAATTCCAATATTTTCATCCCTTGCGGACGATGAAATGATGATATTTATCGCCAATCGCCTCGGCGGCCAGGTTGAAGCAGGCCTCCTGGAGCCAGCGCCTGATCTGCGGGATGGGTGGATGACGGACTGGTCGATGCCGAAGGGCGTCCTTCTACTGGCGATAGTCAGAGGCCAGTATTATCCCCTTCCACAGCCGGCATCCCGGATGAGACTCTGGGGTGGACACAACTCCAGGAACCGCTGCATGCAACGCTGGTGCGTGGGAGAGATCGAGGCGCCCCAATCATCGTCGTAGATGGGAGCGAACAGCGTATCCATGCGTTGTTCGGCCAGACGGCGCTTGGCTGCGATCCATTCCGACCTCTCCACAATAGCCTGCCTCAATCCAGGAAATAGCCGAGAATCTCTTCCGCATGCTTTACGAACAAGGACAGATGGCCTTCCCCTGGGTAGAATTGAATCTGGCCGTCAGGCGCGGCTGCTGCCAGGTAGCGTCCCATGGCGGGAGGGGCGTTCACGTCCTCTTCGCCATGCCAGAACCGGACAGGCATGGTTATGTCCTGTGGGCGAAACTCCCAGGGGGAAACCATCAGGGCGACGTCTCGTTGAGCGCCGCGCGGCCCCTGACGCAGGGCTTCTCGAATCAAGCGCAGAAATCCGCTGGCGAATTCGGGAAGAGCCATGACCTGGCAGTCCGCTTCCGGGAGCACGGCCATGGCATTGGCCGCCATCTTCTGCCCGAAGAACCTGGCGGTGAAGCCCAGCCCACGGAACATCAGGCGCGACAGCCAGGGCTTATAACGGGCGAGAAAGAAATACTTCTGGTTCGTCTGAGGGATGCCGTCCACCAGTCCGGGTCGGTCGAACGGGCCGGTGCCGCTGATCACTCCCACCCGGGTGAGGCGCTCGGGGATGGCCTGGGCGCAGGCCAGCGCGTAAGGGCCGCCGCCGGAGTATCCCAGGATGGCAAAACGCTGCAGCCCGAGCCGGTCGGCCAGGGAGAGCACGTCGCTGGACCAGTGGCCGATGCGCCGCCCATCCTGGAAACCGGACAGGCCCAGGCCGGGACGATCGGGGGCGATCACCCGCAGGCCGAGCGCCTGGGCGAGACCATCCCCGACGAAGAGGGGCCATTCGACCCTTGAGCTGGGCGAGCCGTGGAAATAAAATAATGGCAATCCGCTTGAGCTGCCGTATTCGTCGTATCCCAGCATGCGCTCATCGGGCAGCCTGAGCTGTTGATCAAGCCTGGACAATTTCTCCTCCCAAAATACGGATCATTTCAGACAAAATGAGTCATTTATGCAATTGTATCAGGATAAATCGTTCCCATTGGTGGGGATGAGATTAAAATAAACCGGGTTGTTTTTGCAAGATTAATCAGCCTCATTTACGTAGGAGGCAACGGGATCTGCGTTATTAAAATCAATTTTTCACTGTGAGAGGTATGAATATGAATACCGCTGTATGAAACTGGATTGTTACGAATATGAGGAGCTATTTCAACATTGTGATCTGGAAAATGGAAATGCATAGCCTCCCTCATTGGGAATTCCACCCGTCCAATAGGGAGAGCATGTTCCCAGGTCACTGCTCACCGATCTCTTCTCTTCGCACTTTTTTCCATGCCCTACCCCTCCCTCCTAACACTCGCTATACCCGCAGGCGTAACACTTGCGGCAGCCCTCCTCGCTGACCAGGGCCGCCTGGCCGCACTCGGGGCACAGGTCGCCCACCTGCAGGGGCAGCAGCTCGAGCTGGCTCTCCGCCGCAGCCGAGGTTGAACCAGCCTCTTCGCTCAGCGAGTAATCGCCGTTGTCGCCGCCGGCCAGGCCGGGGACCTCGTGTTCCGAGCCGGTATCCTGATAAGCCGAGCCCTGGTCCAGGTACTCCGCCAAGACCTGGGCCACGCCATCCGGCAGCGAGCGCACCCGGTTGGGGCCGAAGCCCAGCGAGCGCCCGCCGCCGATACCGGAGAGCTGCCGCCAGACCTCCCTGAGCCGCTGGCGGGCATCGATGGGCGACGCCAGGCGCAGGATGTAGGAGATCAGGCGTCCGATGGCTTCCGAGACGGCGGCCGTATCAGAGCCGGCCTTGGCAGTATTAATGAAGACCTCGAATGGCTGGCCGTCGCCGTTCTCGTTGATGGTGATGAAGGCCTTGCCCAGCGGGGTGCGGATGGTGTAGGTGTAGCCGCGCAGGCTGCGCGGGCGGGGCTTCTTGCTCTCCTGCCACATGGCCAACTGCTCGGCCTGGGTGAATTGGGCAGTCGCCGGCGCCTGCTTCTGGCGGGCAGTGGCGTGGGTCTCCAGCACCACCTTGTGACGCGAGCCGGTGACGTAGACCGTGATGCCCTTGCAGCCCAGCTCCCAAGCCAGTTGATAGGCGCGGGCGACGTCGGCCTCTGAGGCGGTGTCCGGAAAATTGATGGTCTTGGACAGGCTGTTGTCCACGAAGGCCTGCAGGGCAGCCTGCATGCGGACGTGCTCCTCAGCGCTGATGTCAGACGAGACCACGAACACGTGACGGATGGCCTGCGGCACTGCGGCGACGTCCTGGCAGGTGCCCTGCTCCAGCACTTGGCGGATGATCTGCTGGCGAGCGGACACGTCCAGGCCGGCCTCAACCAGGGCCTTTTCGAAGGGCTGACTGGTATAGGTTAGCGGCAGGTCGTCGCCGTTGTCGTCGACGTGGCGGATGTAGGCCAGAGCGAAGACCGGCTCGCAGCCGTAGCCTTCGCAGCCGGCCACGGTGGCGATAGTGCCGGTGGGCGCAATGGTGGCCTGGGCGGCGTTGCGGATGCCATCCTGGCGGATGCCGCGCGCTACCTCCTGCCAGTCGATCTCCGGGCGACCCCAGTCGTGAGCATAGGGATCGAGCGGGATCGGCGGCTCCCAGCGCAGGTGCTGGGGATCGTAGAGGCTGCCGGTGATGGCAGGGAAGGGGCCGCGCTCCCGGGCCAGCCGGATGCTGGTCTGCATGGCGTGGTAGCGGATGAACTCCATCACCTGGGCGGCGAACTCCAGGCTCTCCTCGGACCCGTAGCGGATGCCGGCGTGGTACATCAGGTCGGCCAGCCCCATGATACCCAGGCCGATGCGCCGCGCCCGGTGAGCGGCCTCGGCCAGTTGGGGCACCTGTGGCACATAGGCGTTGGCTTCCACCACGTCATCCAGGAAGATGGTGGAAAGCTCGACGCTCTCCCGCAGCTTCTCCCAATCGACAGCGCCCTGCGGGCTCAGGTGTTGGGCCAGGTTGACGGAGCCCAGGCAGCAGTTCTCATAGGGGCCCAACCATTGCTCGCCGCAGGGATTGGTCGCCTCCAGCGGGTAGAGGTGGGGGACAGGGTTGGAGCGATTGGCGGCATCCAGGAACAACACTCCGGGCTCGCCGTTATGGTGCGACTGGCGTACGATCCTTTCGAACAGCTCGCGCGCCGGGAGGGTCTTATAGACCTTGATGGGGATGCCGGCCGCTTCGGCCTGTTCGAGCGTGCCGTGAAAGTCCTGGTATTCCACCGCGCCGACGTCAGGGAAGCGCAGCTCCCACATGCCACCGGTCTTCACGGCTTCCATGAAGGCATCGGTGATGCCTACCGAGATGTTGAAATTGGTGATGGCGTTCTCATCGGTCTTGCAGGTGATGAACTCCTCGATGTCGGGATGATCGACGCGCAGGACGGCCATGTTTGCGCCGCGGCGCGTGCCGCCCTGGGCAATCTCGCCAAAGGCCTTGTCGTAGACTCGCAGGAAGCCGACCGGTCCGGTGGCCTGGCCGGCCGAGGACCTGACCAGGGTGTGCTTCGGACGCAGGCGGGAGAAGGCGAAGCCATTGCCACCGCCGGTCTGCTGGATGAGGGCGGCATCGCGCAGAGTCTGGAAGATGCCGGCCGGATGGCGGCCCATGTCGTCGGCGATGGGCAGGACGAAGCAGGCCGCCAATTGGCCCAGCGGGGTTCCGGCGCCGGTGAAGGTGGGCGAGTTTGGGAAGAAACGCTTGTCTGTCAACAGGGCGTAAAACCAGCGGGCACGTTGGGAGACGTCTCCGCCCCACTGATCTTCCACGGCGGCCACGTGGTAGGCCACACGCCAGAACATCTGCGGGACGGATTCAACTGGGCTGCCATCCCTGCCGCGGCGCACATAGCGCCGGACGAGGACCTGGGCGGCGTTCTCGGTGAGCTCGATCTCGGGCAGATCGTCGGGAATGGGTGGGGTAGGGAGCAATCCTTGCTTACCATCAAAGCGGTAGGTTTTCGAAAGCATCGATGCGACTCCTGGATACATATAAAACCGGTTTAGACGATAGAAATCACCGCTGCCCCACCCCCTGGTCGAACGCGGTGAGGACGAATCAGCCTTCTAGCAGCCGATCGATTTCGGCGCGGATGGCCTGCAGGTCATCCAGGCCAAGGTAGACAATGGCGTAACGGATATAGGCGATCTGGTCCAATTCCTTGAGGCCCGAAATCACCAGGTCTCCGACCACGCGCGAGGACACTTCGGGTTGTTCCATGGCCTGCAGCCGTGACTCGATCTCGCCAACCAGGCGGTCTATATCGGCCGCCGGGACAGGTCGCTTGGCGCAGGCAATACGGATGCCGCGCACCAGCTTCTCTCGGTCGAATTCCTCACGCGTGCCATCTTGTTTGATGATCAGCGGGGTCGCCAGGAAAGGACGTTCGAAGGTGCTGAAACGCTGCCCACAATTCAGGCACTCCCGGCGGCGGCGCACACCGCCGCGAGAATCGTGCGAGGTATCGACAACCCGTGTATCTTCGCTCTTGCAAAAAGGGCAACGCATAGCACACCTGATTAATAGAACATCTGTAACCGCCATAGGTACGGGTTTAACAAAGTTATTCCCGCACATATGGCAGTATGCACACTAAATTTTAGCACAATTGTTTGCGAAAAGCAAGGCAAACCGGACTCAATAAGATTAATGTTTTTCCGTCAGGTGACGATGATCCAGGAAAGACTATTAAACACCCAGAATTGGGGTGTGCGGCGCAGGCTGCACACCCCCAATTCTGGAAAGAAATTTTATCCAATAAAAATGTGTGCGGCGCATCTATCCAAGATGCGCCGCACTCGACAGGTCTCTCCTCCAGCGAAGGCAGATTGGAGAAGAACCCTCCCCCGGCGGGGAAGATGCAGTCACTCCTTAGTTACCGGTAAGACTTGGCAGGCTGCCCGGTTTGTGGCGGCCGGTCACTTCCGGGAGGAGGATACCGGGTATCACTGGCAAGCCCTATAGAGGCCATCCCGCCATGATGTACCAACCACTCACTACCCACAGGGGGTGAAAACAATCCATCCTGATGTCTTCCTGGATTGCAGGACAAACCAGCAGCTTTTCCTACCGTCCAGTAATTCGGTATTGTCGCAGGACAATATAGCAAATTGACCTACCATCATGTTATCCGCCTTGGTCACAGGACGATTTAGTAAATTGTCCTCTGGGCAAGGGGCGACGAGGCGGATTGCCAACGTGGTTCAATGTCCGCGGTTGCGCAAGAAGGTCGGGATGTCCAGGTCCTCAGTATTAAAAGCGCGCGGTTGAAATTCGCGCCCGGACTGACCGGCGGTCGCTCCACCTACAGGGGCGTGCTCCTTCTTCTCTGCAGGCGCCTCCATGAGGCGGCGCGGCATGCCGGTGCGCTCAAAGCCGGTGGCGATGACCGTGATGCGTACTGTGTCCTTCATGTTGGGGTCGATGACTGCGCCGAAGATCAGATTCACATCCGGGTGGGCGGTTTCTTTGATGATAGCAGCCGCCTGGTTGACCTCGAACAGGGTGAGCTCCGGGCCGCCGGTGACGTTGAACAGGATGCCACGGGCGCCATCGATGGTGATGTCGAGAAGCTGGCTGGAGATGGCCTGCTCGGCGGCGATGCGGGCACCATCTTCTCCCTTGCCAACGCCCACCGCCATCAATGCTGCCCCGCCTTCGGACATGATGGTGCGCACATCGGCGAAGTCCAGGTTGATCAGGCCGGGAACGGTGATCAGCTCCGAAATGCCCTGAACACCCTGGCGCAGCACGTCGTCGGCCATGCGGAAGGCCTGCTGAAGGTTGGCCCGCTTATCGACGATTTGTAAGAGACGATCGTTCGGAATCACGATCAGGGTATCGGCCTGCTCCTTCAGCTTGGTGATCCCGGCCTCGGCAGCCTGGATGCGGCGCGAGCCTTCGAAGGTGAAGGGGCGCGTCACCACTCCAATTGTCAGGGCGCCCACTTCCTTGGCGATCTGGGCGACGATGGGAGCAGCACCGGTGCCGGTGCCTCCCCCCATGCCGGCGGTGATGAAGACCATGTCCGAGTTTCGCAATACCTCGTACATTTCTTCGGCAGATTCTTCGGAAGCCTTGCGGCCGATCTCTGGATCGCCGCCCGAGCCCAACCCGCGGGTGAGCTTCTCGCCGATGCGGACGCGAGTGGAAGCCTTGGAGAGCATCAGGGCCTGGGCATCTGTATTGATGCCAACGAAATCGACGCCCTGCAGGCCTTCATCGATCATCCGGTCGACTGCGTTGCAGCCGCCTCCACCCACGCCGACCACCTTGATGCGGGCGAAGGATTCGATCTGGTTGGGGATATTACTTGTTGCAGCCATAAATTGCTCCTCCTCGTGATTCATTTGTCATCTCCATTGATTTTTGTGCAATGATATCGGCAGTGTTCTCCATATTCGATGTGCCTAAACCCAGGCTTCAGGGCAATAAACGCCTGAGCCAGCTCTTGATGTACTCCCAATCGAAAGTTCCTCCTTTGACCTGTAAGGTGGGTCGTCTGTAGACCCCTTGTGGGCTGAACTCGTTCATTAAGAAAGCCCAGCGGAGCAGCCCTACGCTGGTGGAGTAGGCAGGTGAATACAGCTTATCGGCCATGCCAATCAGGTTTTCGGGTTGGGCGATGCGCACCGGCACCCCCAGCACCCGGTTGGCCAGGGTCTTAATTGCCGGCAATGCACTGGATCCCCCCGTCAACACCATGCCGGCCGGCAGCAAACCATCATATCCAGAGCGCTTGATCTCCTGCAGGATCAATCCGATGATCTCTTCCACCCGGGCTTCGATGATCATCGCCAGGTCACGGCGGCTGACCTGCACCGAATTTTGTTCGCCAAACGGACGAATATTGAAGGATTCTCCGGGTTCAACTTCAGACTGCACTGAGTAGCCATGCTGGATCTTGATTTCCTCGGCCTGCGACATGGGCAGCCTCAACCCATGGGCGATATCGGAGGTGATGTGGTTGCCGCCGACCGCCAGGACCGAAGTATGCCAAACATCGCCATCTATATAGATCGCCATGTCGGTCGTACCACCTCCCATGTCACACACCACCACGCCCATCTCGCGCTCGGTCTCGGTGAGGACTACCTCGGCCGAAGCCAATGGGTTCAGGACAAACTGCGATACTTCCACTCCCGACGTCCCCACGCACTGCCGCAGGTTTTCTACCGAGGCCGCCGAAGCGGTGATGATGTGGGTCTCGACTTCAAGGCGATAACCATGCATGCCCAGCGGCGCTCGGATGCCTTCCTGGCCGTCCACATTGAAGCCGCGCTGGATCACATGGATGATCTCGCGGTTATGAGGGATCGCCACAGCACGGGCGGCATCGACAGCACGGGCCACGTCATCCTGGTCGATCACTCTACCAGAGACCCCCACCACGCCGCGGCTGTTCACAGAGGATACCTGCGAGCCGGCCAGACTGACCAACGCAGAGGTGATCTCCAGACCGGAGGTTCGTTCGGCTTTGTCGATCGATTGACTGACCGCCTGGGAGGCGGCTGCCAGGTCTACGACCACACCCTTGCGCATGCCCATTGAAGGCTCCACGCCCACCCCCAGGATGCGGATCTGTCCCGGCGCTTCCTCACGGGCTACCAGGGTGCAGATTTTCGTGGTTCCTACATCGATGCCAACGACGATCGGTTGGTCCATCCTCATCGCTCCAGACGATAGTACGGGGCGTCCACGTGTTCGACGCTGATCAAGACGGGTGTCGTTGCCTCTTGCTGCAGTCGGGTCACGATGGCTTTATATACCCGCAGCTTAATGGATATGTCGCGCACATCCCCAAAATAGACTTCCCAGCCTTGTGGCTCTCGCCATCCCAGGCCGCGCTGGGGATCATATATCAGCCGGGTCTGCGGGGGCGCCTGAGCGCTCATCGAGAGGATGGCCGAGACCATCTCCACAGGCATCAGCCGGATGGATCCTGCCTGGTCCGGTGGTCCGGGAGACGGTGGAAGGGTGTTGGATTCCACCACCACCAAAGAGCCCAGGTCGGCCTGATTGCGCTGGGGGAAGGCAAATCCATCGGCGTCGATCATTTCGATTTGACCTCCCTGAACCCAGGCCAGGATTGGCACCCTTTCGACCACCCTGACCGTGAGCTGGTTGGGGACATCGATTCCAACCTCCACGCTTGAAAACTCCGGAAAAGCCGCCAGCAGGCGCTCCTTGATCTGCCCGGCATCCAGGGTGAAGACCGGTTCGCCAACCACACCCATCACCGCCAATACATCCGCCTGGCCAACGCGCTGAAGACCAGAGATTTGCGGCTCGGCAACCCTGAATTGTGGTGAATTCCAGGCCTGGTAGAGGAGCGTCCCGAACCCAATCACCAGAAGGCCCGAAAGCAGGCGCCAGCCAACGGAGACGAATGGCAAGGAGGGGAGCCTCATCTCGGCTCCGGGTACTCCCAAGGCAAGATCAAACCTGCGGCGGGAGCGGGCGCGTTTCTTGCGAGGCGCCAGCAGGCCCGCCAAATCGCCGCGCACCATGACCGGCGGGCTGGAACGCTGTTCCAGGCGCACCACCCGCTTGGGGACCTGCCGCTTCCGCCGCTTCTCAGGGGTAGACGTGTGCTGGGTCGAGCGGGTGAGGGCGTTTGCCACGGTATTACTGAACGTTCGCCTCAGGCGGGTCATTCTACCCTCACCTCGCGTGCCTGTGATAACGACGCTCTATCCGGTCGCGCTCGGCCTTACGTTCCATGGCCAGCTCAATCAGCCGATCCACCAAAGATGAATAGGGTAAACCGCTGGCTTCCCACAGTTTGGGGTACATGCTGATTTTCGTGAAACCCGGGATGGTGTTCAATTCACTTACGAACAACTCTCCGGTTTGTCTATCCAACAAGAAGTCCACCCGGGCCATCCCGGCACAATCCGCTGCACGGTATGCCCTCAGCGCCAATTCCTGCACGTTCCTGACGGCGTCATCTGGCAGGGGGGCCGGGATCAACAGCTTTGAACGGTCGTCATGGTACTTGGCTTCATAGGTGTAGAACTCAGCGGCGGGCACAATCTCCCCCGGTATGGAGACCTGGGGGTCATCATTGCCCAGCACACTGACCTCAATCTCGCGCCCGTTGACACCCCGTTCAACCAACACACGGCGGTCGTAGCGGGTCGCATCCAATATTCCCTCCAAGAGATCCGAACGGCTGTTGCACTTACTGACCCCAACCGAAGATCCCAGATTAGCAGGCTTGACGAACAAGGGGTAGGGAGCCATCCCTTCGGCGATTTCCAAAGCACTCTGCATGTCAGCTTCGATTTGATGGCGCGAGAAGACGACCGATTCGAGCACCGGGATTTTGTGGGCCCGCATTACATCTTTAAATACTCCCTTATCCATTCCCAGCGATGAGCCCAGGACACCGGCTCCGACGTAGGCAACATCGACCAACTCGAACAGACCCTGCAGAGTCCCGTCTTCGCCGAAAGTGCCGTGAAGCACCGGGAAAATCACATCCAAGCGAGATAAATGTGCCAGCCGTTCGGTTCGATCATCCTTCTGGATGACGAACAACGATGGGCGAGTCGGGTCGGGCAGCATGGTCGCCGGCGCCAGTGCACCCACCCGGCCCTCCAACATGGCGTTTAACACCTCGCCGCCCACCAACCAGACTCCCTGGTGTGTGATACCAATCTGGGTGACCTCATATTTATCCGGGTTTAATACAGACAGCACCGAGCGAGCCGACATCAGCGAGACCTCGTGCTCGCCAGACCGTCCACCGAAGATCACTCCTATGTGCAATTTCTTGACTTTTGCCATCATCGACTTGATTCCATTCACCAATCGCATTACCGAATAGGAGGCGAAGATATGTCCTGTTTCACCTGCCAATCGCCGACCAGCTCGATTTCCATCTCCAGGCATACGCCGTATTTTTCCGCCACGCGCTCCCGGGCAACCCGGATCAGGTTGAACACGTCGCTGGCAGATGCTTTGCCATTATTGATGAAGAAGTTGGCATGCAGCGCGCTGATCTCTGCCCCACCCAGGCGAGTGCCCTTCAAGCCGGCAGCTTCGATCAAGCGCCCGGCATAATCCGCGGGTGGATTCTTGAACATCGAACCGATGCTGGCACCGGAAGGCTGAGTACGGCGGCGATAGGTTGCGAACTCTTCCATTTGCGCCTGCACCGCTTCAGGTGTGCTGCGCTCGAGTTTCAACTGTGCTCCCAGCACCACCACCCACGGCTGGCAGGAATGCGATTGCAGGGTACCTGCTTTGTCATCCGCGAGGCTCCCGCCCCTGCGGCCCTTCAGCGCACTGCCCCGATATTCATATTCCATGCGATCAACCGCCCACATCTCGCGTGCCGGCTCTCCGATACCCATCCCTTCACCACGATGCAAGATCTCTGCCAGCACCAGTTGGGCAGCGATGCTTCCGCCATGGGCACCGGCATTGCCGACGATCGCTCCACCGAGTGTGCCGGGAATCCCGGCGGCCCACTCCAGCCCAGAGAGGCCTCGGGCGGCGGCACGGCGGGCCAGAGAGGCTAGATTGACGCCTGATTCTGCCCAAACGGTGGGCGGCTCAGCTCCTAGGTTAAATCGGATTCCGCCTTTCGAACGGTTGAGCACCACCACACCGCGGACGCCAGAGTCGCTCACTAGCACGTTGGAGCCGCCTCCCAAGATCAGGAATGGCTGCTCTAATTTCCACAACTGGCACACGAAATTGGCCAGTTCCGATGAAGAACAGGCGTGCAAGAAAGCATCGGCTGGCCCACCCACCCGGGCGGCGGTGTAGCGACCCAGGGGCACATTTACGACCAGTCGCTCGCCGAAAGCGGCGCGCAACCCGGGTATATCAATCCTCGGTCCAGTTGGATGAGACACGTCAATGCTCAAGAAGCCCTGTTTGCCTGGTTCATTCGCTCGGATAAAATCGGCAGCAATTCCGGAATCACCTGGTTGGCATCTCCGGCAGATAACACAATCAATACACTACCCGGATTCAAGCGTGCCGCCAGGGATCGGGCAGCCTCGAAAACGGTAGGAACAAATTGCACATCACTGTGCCGGATGGCATCCGATACCCGGCGAGCACTAAATCCCTTGGGATTCGCCTCGCGTGCGGCGAAGACCTCGGTAACCAGGACATGGTCCGCATCATTGAAGGCGTGGGTGAAGTCCTCGAAAAAGGTCAGGGCACGCGAGTAGGTGTGCGGCTGCCATACAACCCAGATACGCCGGTTGGGGTAACGCGAACGAGCGGCAGCCAACGTAGCGCGTATCTCCGTGGGATGATGGGCATAGTCATCGATCAGTGTGATTCCGGATACCTCACCACGCACTTCAAAACGCCGCCCTACCCCACGGAATTTCTGTAGTGCCTGCGCACCTGCCGGAACATCCAGCCCAAGCTGGTGCAACACGGCCAATGCCGCCAGGGTGTTGCGCACATTGTGTTGACCAGGAATCTGCAGGCTGACACGAGACAGGAGCAGGCCTCGATGAAGCGCATCGAAGTCATATCCACCCTTGGGGTTTGGTTTAAGGTTTATTGCCTGGTAATCGGAGCTCATCCCAGCTTTTTCATCAGCGATGCCATAAGAAAAGGCACGTTGGGAAGCTGGCCGGGATTCCCTGAGCAGGCGCGCCGCACCGGGATCGTCCCCACAGGCTAACAAGACTCCTCCGGGGACCAGCCGATGGGTGAACTCCTGGAAGGCAAGATAAAAGGCTTCGGGGGTAGGGTAAAAATCAGGATGGTCGTGTTCGACATTGGTCACGACTGCCAGACTCGGCTCCAATCCGAAGAACATGTGGTCATACTCATCGGCCTCGATGACAAAATAATCCCCGCGGCCGGCATGGGCGTTGGTCCCGAGGTTTATTATGTTGCTGCCGACTAGAAAAGAAGGGTCCAGTCCGAGGGAGACCAGCGCCCACGCCACCGTGCCCGTGGTAGTCGTCTTGCCGTGGGTGCCGGCGATGGCAATCACCTTCCTGTCGCCGATCAGCTCGGGGAGAAAATCGGCTCTCTTCAGGACCGGGATGCCAGCAGCCTGTGCTGCCTGCACCTCCACGTTGTCCGCAGGGATAGCGGACGAGCGCACCACCAGGCCAGCCCCAGCGACGTTAGCCGGTTGGTGGCCCAGGTATACGGTGGCTCCGGCTTCCCGCACTACAAGCGCCAACGGCGAGAGCTGCCGATCTGAGCCACTCACCCGGTAACCCTGTTGCAGCAGGATGAGTGCGATGGGTGCCATCCCGGTCCCGCCTATTCCTATGAAGTGGACTCTGCGATTTTTATCCAGCATTTTCAGATAAACACCACAATGATGAACAGGAAGGCAACCGCGATGGCGAAATAAATCGTTGGGATGCCCAACCAACGGGGGGCCAGGTAAGGGATCAAGCGCAAGGCAGATGCGCTCAGCGGGTTGTTGGGATCCGGCGGGGTTATGTACTTGGGGAAGGGATAGCCAGATTGCTCCATGAAGTACCAAAGCGTGCCAACCACCAGGAAGCCATTCATCCCGCCGAGCACAAACCCCAACAACGTATCCGAGAGGCGCTCGCGGGCAAAGCGGGCACCGGCGATGCGCTGCAGGTTCGGCGTCTGGTAACCGAAGAAAACCAGAAAGATGATTACGATCGTGCGTGCCCAAAATTCTGTCGAGCTGTTGGGCGGTGCCAAAAAGTCGCGCACCGGTGGAAAATAGCGCTCCAGAACGCTCAGAATAAACAAGCCCAGCACCACGCTGAAAGTGACCAGCAGCTCCTTGGCCCAGCCTCGCATCGCTCCGATGATCGCAAACAGGACGACGAACATCCAGAAAGCAAACGTGAGGGTCATCATCTTGCACCTCCAGGTGCACGTGCCAGGTCGAGCAACTCCCTGGCAATCGTCTCAGCAGCATGAGGCTGTGCAATCGAGCGCATGGCGAGGCTCATCTCGGCCAGTCTCTGGCGATCACGGACCAATTCACGAACTACAGGCAACAGGCGGTCTCTCAACTCGGCATTGGGGATGACGAGCGCGGCTCGGCGTTGCGCCAGGTACTCGGCGTTCACCTCCTGGTAGCGCCAGGAATGCGGATAAGGAACCAGGATCGCCGGAAGGCCAAATTGAGGATATTCACCCAGGGTTGAGGCACCGGCCCGAGAAACAACCAAATCAGCTGCAGCCAGGGCGGCCCCCATCTCATCATGCAAATAGGTGTGTACATGATAACGAGCGCAGCGTTCTGCAGGCAGCAGGGAAAAATACCTCTCCCGCTCGGATGCAACTTCTTGCCAATCGAGTGCACCGGTGATATGCAATATCTGGAGGTCCGCCAGCAAGTCGGGCAAGCCGGCCAATAATGCGCGATTGATCGAACGAGCACCCCTGCTGCCGCCTAAGACCAACAGCAACGGCAGGTCTGGCGATAGGCCCAGCTCCTTACGGGCTTCAGCCTTGGATCTTGTGCCTATATACCAGGGACGCAGAACAGGGCGGACGGGATAACCGGTGACCACTACCCGGTCTTTGTGCACAAAATGGTCGCGGGAAGCCTCTACCACCACTGCGATGCGATCGGCGAAGCGGGCGACAGTTTTAATTGCCCACCCAGGCTGGAGGTCGGGCACAAACAACAGGCTGCGCGGCGGGCGGAACTTCAAACCAGGCAACCTGGCAGCCCAAGCCATGGGGGCGGCAATATAGCCGCCGGTGAAGAGCAACACGTCCGGCTTATGCTCGTTCAACAGGCGTCGTGAGGCGATCAGACCCTGCACCAGGCGCAAGCAGTTGCCGGGGAATGTTCTCCAGCCGACTCCATGCAGGCCGGCAGCCGGGATGGCGGTAAAATCGATATTCGCCCGAGTCACCAGGTCTACCTCCATGCCACCCTGTCCGCCCACCCACAAGGCACAGGGGCGGCGAACCAGATGGCGCGCCGGAATTGCCACCCCATCTTCACCTTCACCTATCGCGTCGAGGGCTTGCAAGACGGCGAGGGCGGGGTACACGCCGCCGCCTGTCCCGCCAGCGCAGATCAATAACCGCACCGAAGGGTCTCCCTTCTTCGTTCTTTGCCCGAAATGACATGCGCGAGATGTTCAACAAAATGCCGACCGCGGCGATCGAAACCATCAGGCTGGAACCGCCGGCGCTTATGAAGGGCAAGGCATTTCCGGCGAAGGGCAGCAGGTTGACCATCACTGCCATGTTCACCAGGGCTTCCATAACGATCCACGAACTCAATCCGGCAGCCAACAGAGAACCAAGGCCATCAGGGGCACGTCGGGCAATCTGCAGGCCGCGCCAGAAAAGTAAAGTATATAAGATCAAGAGGGTTGTCGAGCCCAATACCCCGGTCTCCTCCCCAATGACGGCGAAGATGCTGTCTGTTGGGGGCACTGGCAATCCGGTCAGCTTGGTAACGCCTTTCCCAACCCCAACTCCCAACCAGCCCCCGTTCACGAAGGCCTCCAGTGAGCGGCGGACATGGTATGAAGCCTGGCTTGGATCCCTCAATCCAGGCAAATAGCTGGCGATGCGTTCGTTGCCGGTCGGGTTGACCAACACCACCAGGGATCCAACGATCAGCGCAACGAACACCAGGATGAAAATCTGCTTGAGATCGGCGCCGGCCAAAAAGAACAGGATGCTGCCGAGCAAGAAGATGGTCACTACGGCGCTCAAATCGGGTTGGACAAATATCAAGCCGCCCACCACGCCCAAGATGGCTGCCAGAGGGATCAATCCAAAATTTACATCCGAGAGCTGATCGCGCTTGGAGTACAACCACACTGACAAGTAGATGATCGTGACCAGCTTGGCAAGCTCAGAAGGCTGCACTGAGCCACCCCACATGGTCCGCACGGCCCCATTGCGCACTTCATTGATAATCAACACAGCCACCAACAGCAAGACCGTGATGATCATCGCCAGGACAACCAACCGACGCCAAAAATGGTAATCAATGAACGCGACCACACCCAGCACGCCCAATCCCACCAGGAAAAGGGCCAACTGGCGAATGAAGATGCGGGTGGCAGAGCCATAGAGCTTGAATGAGTAGTCCCAACTGGCCGAATAGACCATCAACAGGCCAAAAACCATGATCGTCAGCACGATCAGCAGCAGGGGAACATCGATGCCCAGGTAGACGGCGCGCGCCTGGGCTGGTGAAACCGGCCTGGATTTCGGCGGGCTTGCCAGCTTGGCGGCAGATTTTGAGGGGCCAGACCGACCAGTCACAGCCGCATCACGAGTCGTTTGAAACATTCTCCACGCTCCTCAAAGTCGCGAAATTCATCAAAGCTGGTCCCGCCCGGAGAAAGTAAGACCACGTCGCCGGGCCTGGCAAGCTGAGAAGCTGCCTGCACAGCCTCCTCCAGGCCAGAGCAGCGCATCAACGGATAGTTCATGCCTGGTTGGCCAACATGTGCTGATTCCCGGCTCACCGCAGTGGCAATCTTCTCGGCAGCCTCTCCGAAGAGGATAAGATGGCGTACTCTCTGGCGTACCAGCCGGGCGAAATCCTCCCATGGCAGGTCTTTATCTCGCCCCCCGGCCAACAACACCAAAGGCTCTTCGAAGGAGTGAATGGCAGCCATAGCTCGCTCGGGGGCAGTGGCAATCGAATCGTTGTACCAGTGTGATCCACGCCAGGTACGGACAAACTCCAATCGGTGAGGCACTCCTTCGAATAGCTCGACGCCCGCCCGCATGGCGGCTACCGGCAGGCCTGCTGCGGCGGCGATGGCGCAGGCAGCCAGGACATTTTGCAGGTTATGCTCACCTCGCAAGCGTACCAGGCTGGCCGGGAACAGGTCCATCTCGGCCTGATCGCCAACCAAGGTGACCTGGCCATCTCGCAGGAATGTACCTGGCGATTCGATCCGGGTGCGCAGCCCGAACGATACCAGGCCGCCCTTCACCCGCCCCATCAGGTTCCAAGCTCCGGGGTCGTCGCGCCCAAGGATGGCGACATCACCCGGGGATTGAAAATCCAGTGCCCGCGCCTTGGCGGAGACATAAGCCTGCATGCTGCCGTGCCGGTCTATATGGTTAGGTGTCAGGTTTAGAATGGCTGCCACCTGGGGCGAACGCGTCATCAACTCCAATTGGAAACTGGAAAGTTCAACAATCGCCAGATCGCCGGCCTGCATCTGGTCAACGACGGCGATCAAGGGTGAGCCGATGTTTCCTCCCACCCAGACCTGGCGATAGGCGGTGAGCGTGAAGGGCGGCGGCAGAGAAGGAAAGCCGGGAGATCTCAACGCAGTCGGTTTTGGAGGGTCGAGAGCCTGCAGCGCAATCCGTCCGACCAGGGTAGTGGTCGTGGTCTTGCCGGCCGAGCCTGTAATACCGACCACCGGGCAAGGGGCGGAGTCGAGGAAGACTTGTGAATCGTTGCTTAAGGGGAGGCCGCGCTGCGTAGCTGCCTGCAGGATTGGAATATCGAGCGGCACGCCTCCTGAAACACATACCAAATCAACACCATCCAGGAGCTCCAGCGGGTGCCCGCCGAATACCCAGGTAAGCTGTAATCCAGTCAGGTCTGCCTGGGCGGTGCGAAACTCGCCGGCCGGGCGCCGGTCGTTGAGGATTACCTTGGCGCCATGGGTTGCCAGGTAGCGAGCCAATGCAAGTCCTTGCCGGGCCGCCCCCAGAATCAGTACGTTTTGACCAGTCCAGTCCACCATTATCCCTGCACCAAGGTGAGCGCAGCGCCCACGATAGCAGCCAACAAGCTGATCAGCCAGAAACGCTGCACAACCTGGGTCTCGCTCCATCCAGATAATTCAAAATGATGATGCAGCGGTGCCATCTTGAATACCCGCCGGCCTTCGCCATATCTACGCCGGGTGTATTTGAAATAAGCAGTCTGGATGACCACGCTGAGCGTCGTGCTGAAGGGGATCAGGGCAACGACCGGCAGGAGCGCCCATTGTCCGGTCATTAATGCCACAACAGCCAGGGTTGCGCCCAGAGAAAGGGATCCGGTATCGCCCATAATCAGCTCAGCCGGGTGCACATTGAACCACAAGAAGCCGAAGATCGCACCCACTAACGTGAAGCAAAAGCGCGCCAGGAACACCTGGCCCTGATAGATGGCGATGCCGCCATAGGTGACAAAGGCAGTGGCAGAGATCAATCCAGCCAGGCCGTCCAGCCCGTCGGTCAGGTTGACTGCATTGGAGAACGAAACCATGAGAAACATAGCGATCGGTATGTAGAAGAAACCCAGCTCAACCTCGCCTTTGACTCCCGGGAGATACAACTCCGGCACGTCTAGGAAGTAGTGCAGGCCGATCGCGGCGACCAACGCCAGGGCGACCTGCGCCAGGAACTTGGTGCGAGCGCTCATACCCAGGCCTCTTCGCCGGCCCCGCAATCCTTCCCAATCGTCAATCGCTCCCAAGATGGCATAACCGACCATCACTCCCATCGGCAACAGCACCGACCTACCAAGCAAGCTAAAACCCAACAAGGAGGTCGCATTGAGCAGTACAGTGATCAGCAGCACCGGCACAACGATCAGCACACCCCCCATGGTCGGTGTTCCCATCTTGGTGACATGCCACTGGGGTCCTTCCACCCGGATGGTCTTTCCAACCTTGAAGTAGCGCAGGACGCGCAATAACGGCGTGCCCCAGATGATCGTTAGCATAAAGCTCATACTCGCCAGAGCTAGAGCCAGGGAGGCCTGGATCATCTACGGTACTCCAATGCAGCCACGATGTGGTCCATGCGCATACCGCGCGAACCCTTCACCAGTACGACATCTTTCTCCCCCAATCGCCCTTGCAGATAATCGATGGCGGCCTGGGTATCATCAAGTTCCACCACCTGGTCCTGATTCAAGCCTGATCGGCGAGCGGCTTGGGCGATCATGTGCCCGCGTTCGCCGACGGTGATCAAGCGATCTACAACCTCAGCCGCACGCACACCGACCATTTCGTGGCCGCGCGCCTCGTAGATACCCAACTCCAACATGTCACCCAGGACGGCGATCTTGTTTCCCTCCAACTCACCGAGCAGGTTGAGAGCTGCCAGGGTCGATTCGGGAGAGGCGTTGTACGTGTCATCCAACAACAAAGCGCCATTTTTAGTCCGAACCGCAACCAGCCGCAATTGCGTATGGCCTGAGCGAAGACCGTTGACTATTTCCTGCCAGGTCAACTCTTCCACCAACCCGACTGCGGTAGCCCGCAAGGCAGTGTGGACCGAATGACGCCCAATCAACGGCACGCGTAAGTACAGGGTCTCGTTGCGATAGTGAATGCGGAAACGGATACCCTCCAGGCCCATGCCTTCCACGCCATCGGCCCAAAGGTCGGCCTGAGGATCCAGTCCGTAGAAGAGCACCCGAGCCCGGGTAAGCCCAGCCATGTCTCGCACCAAAGGATCGTCGAAATTGAGCACTGCCACCCCTTCAGGCGAAGGCGGAAGCGCCTTGACGAGTTCAGCCTTCCCGAGGGCGATGGCCTCCTGCGAACCCGCACGCTCCGCATGGACAGTGCCAATGTTGGTAATCACACCCACCTGAGGTAAGGCTAAATCGCAGAGCTGAGAGATGTCGCCAGGAACATAGAAGCCCATTTCCAAGACTGCGTACTGATGCCCTTCAGTCAAGCGGAGCAAGGTCAATGGCAGGCCGATCTCGTTGTTCAAATTGCCGGGATTCTTCAACGTGCGGTAACGTTGGCTCAAGACCTCGGTTACCATCTCTTTCGTTGTGGATTTTCCCACACTACCGGTGATACCTACCACCCTCAGGTTCAATCTGCGCCGCCAGAAAGCAGCCACATTCTGCAACGCCCGCAGGCTGTCCTCGACCCACAAGCAGAGCGGCATTTGTAGTTGGCCCTCGAATGCTGGGATTTGGCCTGAGCGTAAGTCTATGACCGGGAAACGGCTCGAAAAATCTCGCTGAACCAGCGCCACCTGTGCCCCTCGGGCAAAGGCGCTCTCCACGTAATCGTGGCCATCCACTCTTTCACCAGGTAGAGCGACAAACAAAGCACCAGGTATCACCTGGCGCGAGTCCACCACAGCTTCGGTGATCACCTGACCTGCGTCCATTGGGCGCATTCCGGTCAACGCTTCCAGGATATCCGCCAGGATAAGCATGGCTGTATGGCCTTCATGAAAAATGGTATCGGAGGCGAGCAGTGTTTCAAAGACCAGGGTAACAATCCTTGCAAAATCGGATTATTGACCGTAGAGGGAATGACGGACATCATCTGGCGGGATATTCATCAGGACAACCAGGTGTTCCACCACCTCACGAAAGACCGGCGCTGCCACTTCGGAACCCCACATAGAGGACTGTGGTTTCTCCAACCATATATAGACCAGAAAACGGGGATCATCGACTGGACCCCAACCCACGAAAGAAGCGTTGGTCAGGTTGGAGGTGTAGCCATAGGGAGTGGGGATCTCAGCCGTGCCGGTCTTCCCGGCAATCCGGTAGCCGTCTACCAGGGCGGTGGAGGCCTCGTCTTCCAGGGAGCGAGTAAGCAGCTCACTGAGAGTACGGGCGGTTTCCGCTTTGATCGGCATGCCAATCAAGCGCGGACTGGTATTATACTGCCGACCATCCTTAACCATCGAGCGGACGATGCGCGGCGCCATCATCTTACCATCGTTGGCGAGGGCCGCAGCGGCGACCGCCATCTGCAAAGGCGTGGCAGAAACACCCTGTCCAAAGGCGTTGGTGCCCAGGTCGGAATCATACCAATCGGCATCTCCGGGCACCTTAAGCCGGCCCGGCATTTCTCCCGCCAGGTCGATCCCGGTCAGGTGACCGATGCCAAACGCCCGCATATACGCATAGAAATCCCGGGCGCCTAATTGGGACGCCACCCATGCCAGGCACACGTTCAATGAATGTTGCATGCAGCCCTGCATGTCTTGCGGACCCCAGGCACCGGAGTTCCAGTTATAAATATAGATTCCGCCAATCTCGAACACACCTGTATCCAGAAAGACAGTATCAGGTTTCACCGCACCTTTGTCCAGTGCAGCCGCCATGGTCAGCACCTTGTATACTGAGCCCGGCTCATAAGCCTGACTTACAGCCCGGTTAAAGGGAGTGTCTTTTTTAAAGACTTCTCCGTAATCCCAATAACGGTTCAAATCCAGGCGTGGCGTCGTCGCCATCGCCAGGACCTCTCCACTCCGGGGATCTAACACGACAATCGTCCCCGATTCGGCGCCGCTTTCTTCCAGGGTTTCATCAAGGATCGCTTCCATGTTGACTTGAATCTCGCGGTCGATGGTAAGCACCAGGCTGGCTCCATCTGGAATTTCAGGCGTCTCGGCGACCCGATTGGGATCGCGGGGAACCCAAACGGTCACCGGCTCTCCAGCAAGCAGGTCGTCAAATTTAGCCTCGATCCCGAAGTAGCCCTTGATCTTACCATCTTCATCCCGGCCGACAAAACCAAGGATATTGGAAGCCAGGGCTTTTTCGGGGTAGGTACGCTGGAAATGGGCTCGCCATATGAGCCCATCCAGACTGGGGATATCTTTTCCGCGTGCATCATTGTAGGACAGCTCGATGTTGGTTTGAAACTTCTCCAATTGCTCGATTTTATCCTGCGGGACGTTATCATCTAAAACCACGTAGACCGCGTTCGCAGAAGCCGGCTGGGAAATCTCCTGGAGTGTACTGGCATAGTCCAGCCCAAGGACGACATTGAGAGTTAATGCCACAGTGTGAGGGTTTTTAAGCGATTCCAGCTCCACGCCGACCTCATACACCATGGTATTGCCGGCCAGAAGCTGTCCCCAACGGTCAAAGACCTGCCCGCGAGCCGGGTAGAAGGTGTGCCATTCTCCCTCATAATACGAGCGGGCTTTGGTGAACAAATCGACTGCTTGCGGATTGGTCTGAATGCGTACCATGCGGGCAGTGATGAGCATAGCCATGAGCGCGAACAGGCTTCCCAGGACGTTGTAGCGCCAAGTCTGTTCGGTGTTCATGGTCGATCTCCGGCAGCCAGGCGAGATATCATAGCTGCACGCTGCCACAGCCAGTCGAGCAAAGATTCGGTGAAGGCCGGCGGCAGGCTGGCAGAGATGGCAATCACCGGCGTGGGCTCAGGGGCCAGTATTGGCTGTTTCCGGCCGGGATAACCTGGGACGACGATATATAAGGCCTGGTCCCTCTCGATAGGTTGAAAACCCATTTCAAGCGCCCGTTTCTCCATCTCTGCTGCGGAAGTCAAGACACCCAATTTTGTATTGAGATCCGTGTTTATTAACTCCAGGTTCTCGATATCAGCCTGCATATACAGGATCTGACGGCCGATGGTCGCTGCCCGGGCGGTGACATTGAGATAAATTCCCACCACCACGGCAACCAGGACCAGCACCAACAAGAACAAGCCGATTAGCTGCATTTGCCTCCGCCAGGGTGCCTGGGAGTAGGCCTGGGTGAGAGACCGAACGTGATTCATGAATTCCTCCTGCCAGAGGGCACCCAGGGCATTCTACCTTCAAGTGAGGTGCCTTTCCAACAGGTTTGCAAGTGTTGTGCCAATGCGGTATCGCTTCTGTCAGGTTGAAACCAACGCAATCTTCTCTGCTACGCGCAGGCGAGCACTGCGTGCGCGCGGATTCTCGGCCACTTCTGCGGGCTGGGGCCGAATGGGGTGGCGGGTTAACACCCTTAGGGTCGCCCTGTGGCCGCATGTACATACCGGTTGGCGAGGAGGGCACAGGCATTCCCGACTCTCCCGCAGGAGGAAGCTCTTTACGATGCGGTCCTCCAGCGAATGGAAGGAAATCACCGCCACACGACCCCCTGGAGCAAGGACTTCAAGTGCCTGGGGCAACACCGCCTTGAGAGCCTCCAGCTCTCGATTGACAGCGATGCGCAGCGCCTGAAAGGTACGCGTGGCCGGGTGGATACCTCCGAATTTCCTGGCAGGCGGGGTCAAACGGGCGATCAGGTCGGCCAGTTGCCGGGTGGTAGAGATCGGCCTGGCTGCCACAATCGCCCGGGCGATAGCCCTAGCATGCCGTTCCTCACCGTATCGAATGAGCACATCCGCCAATTCCCGTTCGGGAAGCCCATTGACCAGGTCGGCAGCAGTCTGGGAGGTTCTTGGATCGAAGCGCATGTCCAGTGGACCTTCTGACTGGAAAGATAAACCCCGGCGTGGGTCGTCAAGCTGCAGAGATGACATCCCCAGGTCCAACAAGATTCCATCTACCGCAGGCCATCCCAAGCGGGACAAGTGATCGGTTAGAGTGGTGAAGGAGGCCTGGACCAGGGCTACCCGAGAGCCGAATTCTGCCAGTCGCAGGTGCGCATATTCGATTGCCTGCGGGTCCACATCTAAACCCAGCAAGCGACCATCTGGAGCAGAAGCCTGCAGGATAGCCCTGGCATGTCCACCGCCACCGACGGTGCAGTCGACATAATAGCCAGCACGACGCGGCTGCAGAACATGTATAATTTCTTGGTAAAGTACTGGTTGGTGCACGCAGGGCTTAACCAGAAATCAAATCGAAGATTGCGAACCTTTGAGAGTTCGCCTCCGAATCTTTAATTTGTCGGTCTTGCTCTCTCCAGGCTTCGGGTGACCAGATTTCGAAATATTCCCCTGATCCAATCAATATCGCCTCGCCATCCAGGTCGACGGCTTCTCGCAGGTATTGCGGGATCAGGATGCGCCCAGCTTTATCTACTTCAACCTGCTCACCGGAGGAGAAGATGAGCCGCCGCAACAGACGTGCCATAGGATCGGTGATGCTCATTTGTTGGATACGCTGCGAGATGGCCTCGAAGGCTGTAGCGGGTAGAACCATCAGGTTGTGGTCGAAACCCTGGGTGACGTAAGCCCCTTTCTCGAGGAGGATCTGTCGGAAACGAGCAGGGATCGTGAGGCGACCTTTGTTATCCAAGAAATGTTGATATTTTCCCAGGAACATCTGTTCTACCCTGCCTTTAATGGCAGCGCGCCGGAATTGACCCGGCGCACCACTTTTTCCCACTTTCTCCCACTAGCAAACACAGTATATACTAAAATTGTCTAAATTGCAAGAGTTAAAATAAGCTTAATAACGATTCCGTTCCCTTGGAGGACTTGATGCCAAATACAACTGACCATTACCGTGACCTTTTTATCGGTTTGGAGATCAAAGTGCCACTGCTGGATGGCGCTCAAAGAACCTATATCAACCTGGACAACGCGGCTTCTACCCCACCGTTCAAGGCGGTGCAAAAGTCCGTAAACGATTTCCTGATTTATTACAGCAGTGTCCATCGAGGCACAGGCTTTAAAAGCCTGCTTTCCACTCATGCCTACGAGCAGGCACGCGCCATTGTCCTGGATTTCGTGTCGGCAGACCCCGAGGTGCATACCTGCATCTTCGGAAAGAACACCACGGAAGCGATCAACAAGCTTGCCCGGCGGTTCCCTTTCTCTGCCAACAAGGATATTGTGCTCACGAGCGGGATGGAGCACCACTCGAATGACCTGCCCTGGCGCTCGGTCGCTAAAACAGTTCACGTGGGCCTGACTCGAGAAGGCTACCTGGACGAAGCAGATTTCGATGCCAAACTGGCCCATTATTCCGAACGCATAGCCCTGGTATCCGTCACCGGAGCGAGCAACGTCACCGGTTACCTGACCTCCATTCACCGGTTAGCCGAGAAGGCCCACGCCACGGGCGCGATGATCATGGTGGATGGCGCTCAACTTGCCCCGCACCGCAAGCTTGAGATGGGATCCCCGGACGATCCCGGACACCTCGACTTTGTGAGCATTTCGGCGCACAAGCTCTATGCTCCCTTTGGGACAGGCGCGCTAATCGGTCGCAGGGAGATCTTCGAGCAGGGGGACCCCGACATGGTGGGAGGCGGGACTGTCGAGATCGTGACCCTGGATGAGGTCACCTGGACGGACCCACCCGAACGGGAAGAAGCAGGCAGTCCGAATACGGTGGGTGCTATCGCCCTAGCGGCTGCGCTGGTGGAACTGAAACGGATTGGCATGGACAACGTGGCCTCCCATGAAGCACGCCTGACTGCCCAGGCGCTCAGCCGCCTCGCCGGTGTGAAGGGAGTGAAAATTTATGGTTCTAAGGATCCGATCCGGGCTGCGGAACGATTGGGAGTAATACCACTTCAACTGGAGGGGATTTCTCATTTCCTGGCGGCGGCGATCCTGGGTTACGAGTTTGGCATCGGGGTACGCAGCGGATGTTTTTGCGCCCATCCGTACATCCTGCACCTGCTCAACGTGAGCCCCGAAGCAGCAGGTATCGTCCGTCGAGACATGCTGGCAGGCGATAAGACACACATGCCGGGCCTGATACGAGCATCCTTTGGGTTATATAATACACCTGAGGAGGTCGACGCCTTCGTGGAGGCCCTGGAGCGTATTTCGCGCGGTGACTATCGCGGGGTTTACCAACAAGATAAGGCCAGCGGGGAATACAGGCCAGTAGGTTGGGAACCTCATTTTGGGGAATATTTCTCATTAATAGGAGAGCAAACATGTTGAAGGAATTTAAAGAATTTGCCATGCGAGGCAATGTCTTAGACCTGGCTGTGGCTGTCATCATCGGCGGGGCGTTTGGCAAGATCGTTACTTCCCTGGTCAACGACATCCTAATGCCACCCATTGGCCTGATCTTGGGCAAGGTAGATTTCAGCAATCTTTTCCTTGACCTATCCGGTACAGGCTATACAAGCTTGAATGAAGCCCAAACCGCCGGCGCGGCAACAATTAATTACGGGGTATTCATCAACCAGATGATCGATTTCATTCTCGTGGCTTTCGCAGTGTTTCTAATGGTTCGAGCCACCAATCGGTTAAAGCGGACGCAGCCCGAGGCAACGCCTACCACCAAAGAGTGCCCTTATTGTTTCTCAACGATCCCGATAAAAGCGACACGCTGCCTGAGCTGCACCTCGCTTCTGGAGGCTATGTGAACCTTAGAGTTCCAAATCCAATATCACACATCGATAAAATATCATGTATAATTCGTGAGATCTTAAAATATCTCACATTTCCTTCAGGATGATCTTTAAGATCGAGTGAAGAAAGGATCAGTTTCAAATCTTACTTGCGGAGCGTTAGCACAGATTAGTGCGGAATAGGACAAGTAATAAAAACCGATAAGTGCTGATTGAGAACGAACCAGGCGCCGCGTTGATTATTTCCTTCATTTATTTATCGCGGCCACGGCATAGCTACCTTGTCTCGAAATCAGGTCTCTGTGACAGCGATTGTTATGGTGTATTATGGAATGAATGACCTCCCTGCTGAGGCACCGGCCGGGCATATGGCAAGACCAAACTGTGCATGCTTAATTATTGAACATAATCGCCTAATTCAATCTCGGGAGAGGCTATTGAGAGTGACCCTCCACCAAATCTAAGTGGAAGGGTACGACAGCCTTTCCCGGCTGATCACATCTGAGATCATACGAATCGAGCGCGCCACCGTGGCCTGCGAGCTAGGACCACGGTTTTTCGCACTTTAACAAAAACACTCAACAGGATCGGGTATGGAAAGAAAGGTTACGGCACTCAAGGCTCAAAAGCGGAATCCCGGCCGGGTAAACGTATACCTGGACGGAGAATTTGCCTTTGGATTGGCACACATCGTGGCAGCGTGGTTGCAGGTAGGTCAGGAGCTGAGCGAGGAAAAGATCGCGGCGTTGCTGGCCGAAGACGAGGTTGAAGACGCCTTCCAAAAGGCTCTACGCTTCTTCAAAAGCCGTATGCGAGCAGAAGCCGAGGTGCAACAATACCTGGTAAAGCAAGGCATCCAGCCTGGAGTGATCTCAAACGTGTTGGAACGTCTGAGGAAGTCTGGTCTGGTAGACGATAAACGGTTTGTTCAGGCCTGGGTTGAAAACCGCTCGGCATTTCACCCTCGCAGCAGGCGTGCGCTGGCATATGAGCTGCGCCGCTTAGGAGTGGACCGGGATACTATTGACCCTGTCCTGGATCAAGTCGAGGAAGCCGAACTGGCATACCAGGCTGCCCGGAATCAGCAGCGTAAATTAAGAGACCTGGACTGGCCTGAATTCAGGGAAAAGATGCTGGCTTTTCTAGCACGGCGCGGATTCAATTATGAAACAAGCGCGGAAACTATTTCCCGGCTATGGGAAGAACAGAAAGACAACCAATGAAAAAACGACCACCTAATTTTTGGACAGTCGCTTACTGTAAAGAGGTAGATGGATGAACGGGACATGGATATGGATCATCACCACCATGGTCGTACTCATGGTGGGGATTGGAATTGGATACATATTAAAACAAATCCTGGTCGAGAAAGCGCTCGATAGAGAGAAAGTTGAAGCAGACCGGATCATCATTGAGGCCGGCAAACGATCCAGCGAGATCGAGCTGGAGGCCAAGAATCAGGCGCTGCAAATCCTGCAAGAAGTTGAAGCGGAAGTTACTCGCCGCAGGTCGGAATTAAATCGAGAAGAAGACCGCTTGCAGAAGCGGCGTGAGGAGATGGACATCCGCGCCGATCGATTGGAGAAACGCGAGCAGGCATTGAACAAGCGCCAGAGCGCCCTGGACAAGCGTGCCAACGAGCTGGAGAAACTACACGAGCAAGAGATCGAAGAGCTACAACGGATTTCTCAGATGGACCTGGAAGAAGCGCGCACCGTGCTGTTGGCGGAAGTGGAGAAAGATGCCCGGGCGGACATGGCGCGCATCATCCGTCAGATCGAGGCAGAGGCACGCGAGGACGGTGAAAGCCGGGCACGCAGCCTGATTACAACTGCCATCCAGCGTATTGCCTCAGAACATGTCACAGAGGTGACCACCTCGGTCGTAGCCCTGCCTGGCGATGAGATGAAAGGCCGCATCATTGGACGCAATGGGCGCAACATACACGCTTTTGAGCAGGCCGCCGGGGTTGACGTAATTGTCGACGATACCCCTGAGGCGGTTACGATCTCGTGTTTCGATCCGGTGCGCCGTGAAGTAGCCCGGCGGGCACTGGAGAAGCTTGTGTCGGATGGGCGCATTCACCCGGCGCACATCGAGAAGGTGCTGAAGACCGAGCAGAAGGAAGTGGAGCGCATCATCGCCGAGGCCGGCGAACAGGCTGCCTTCGATGCCGGCGTTAGCGGCTTGCACCCAGAAATCCTCAAGATGATCGGGCGGTTAAAATTCCGCACCTCCTACGGCCAGAACCAGCTTGCCCACGCAGTGGAGACAGCCAGGATTGCAGCCATGATCGCGGCCGAGCTGGGCGCCAACGTCGAAGTGGCAAAAACCGGCGCCCTGCTGCACGACATCGGTAAGGCGATGGACCATTCGGTGGAAGGCACCCATGCCCAGATTGGAGCCGAATTTGTAAAACGCTATGGTATAAACGCAAAGGTGGTGAACGCGATTGCCTCCCATCACCACGAATCAGAACAGGAAACCGTCGAAGCGGTGATCGTGGAGACGGCTGACGCCATCTCAGGAGCACGGCCCGGCGCACGACGTGAGAGCCTGGAGCAATATATCAAGCGCGTGCGCGCCCTGGAAGATATTGCCAATTCCTTCAAGGGCGTGAGCCAGAGCTACGCCTTGCAAGCCGGGCGCGAAGTGCGCATTTTCGTCCGACCAGAGGAAGTAGACGACCTGGAATCGATCCGCCTGGCCAGGGATATCGCCCGCAACATCGAAGAGACCATGCAATACCCGGGACAGATCAAGGTGACTGTGATCCGCGAGACGCGCTCGGTGGATTACGCAAAGTAGGGCGAATCAGGAATCGTATTTGAGGAAAAGGACCTGCGCCTTGTGTGCAGGTCCTTTTTTTACACCAGGAATGGATTGGCGCGACGTTCATGGCCTACGGTCGTCTCAGGGCCATGCCCGGAGAGCAGGCGAGTCTCATCGGGGAGGACCAGGATTTGAGTCTGGATGCTGCGAATCAAGGCGCTAAAATCACCGCCTGGCAAATCGGTGCGCCCGATGCTGCCGGCAAATATCACGTCTCCGCAGAAGACGACGGCATCCGCCCGGCAATAGAAAACCACATGTCCCGGCGTGTGACCGGGAGCGTGGCGGACTTCGATCTCATTATTACCCAGGTGCAAAACCTGCCCGTGAGAGAGGTCGATGGTCGGCTCGGGGCCGGGATCGATGCGCATGCCGAAGAAAGGCGCTCCACCCTGGTGCCGCCACAAGAGGTGGTCCTTAGGGTGAAGTGCAACCGGGGGAGGTGGATCGATGGCATCGGCGATCTCGGCTGAGCCGCCCAGGTGGTCGAAATGGGCATGAGTCAGCCAGATGTTTTCGATGCGCCAGTTTCGCTGCCTGGCTTGCGCCAGGATGCGATGACCATCCCATGCAGGATCGATCACGGCCGCATCGCCCGTTTCGGGGTCGGCGATCAGGTAGGCATTGGTCTGTACGGGTCCAAGTACGAAGGAAATAATCTCAAGCATGATGTTAGCTTTCTCGGAATTTCTGTGGGGGAACTCCGGGGTTGGGGGTGCGAGCGTGCATGCGGACGCTCGCACCCCCAACTCCGGTCACTTCCACAGGAATACCCATAAACACATGATGTTTAGATATGTGTGCGTTTTAAATCCTGGTGTATGCTTGGAACACCAAATATGCAGATGTGGCTAATATCCCGATACCACCCAGGAGGCGAGCAGCGCTGCCGGTCAGGCCGAAAAGTCCCACACTGCATAGATTAATTTGTTGGGCGGTCACCAGATAGCGTCTCTCTGCTCCTCCTGCGACAGGCACCAATCTCAGGTGGAGCCAGAGGATACCGCTGGCGGATCCACTTTTTTCCGAGCGGATCCGCCAATAGAAGCGGGTCGATTCGCCATAGCCGACCGGCTCGGTCACCTCACCCAGGGGGAACACCTTCAGATGGGGCAGGTCCAGGCGGGCTTCGGCCAGGATGTTAAACTGTGGGGTGGGATCCATTGCGGGCCGGGCGAACGCCTGTGTTCCCTTCGCCTGAAGGCCTTCAATTCCTTCCAGCCACAGGGACAGCGAGGCCTGCTGGGTATCGCCTGTCCGCATGGTCTGAGACCACTCCAGATTGACAACGATGGTTATAGGCGATTCTGCCTGTGCAGTTGCAGCGCCCGGGAGTGTGGACGTATCCAGGGGATCAGGGGTGGTTTGCCCGGGAGTGGCTGAGGCAGGTCGCAATGATCGCAGGTCACGGTCGATATCAGGAGAAGCGTATGAGACAAGGCGCCGGGCGGGTATGAAGGGCGAGAAACCCCACGCCAACAATGCCGCCGACAGGACGAAAAGAAGGCTGGGTATTAGCAGACTGATCATCCCTGGCAGTTTCACGGGCGTAATTATACCCCGGGCAACTCCATGGATTCTCAAGGAAGCATGCTACACTGGCACCAAGTAGTTATATAATCCGTTGTACACGAGCATCTCAGGCACCTGGCAGCCTACAGCCGTCTGTTGATACAGGGGATCTGGGATCGAAAAAAAGGTCGATCGGGAGGGATGAGGGTGAGACTGCATCTTATTCTGACGATTAACGCCATCATGGCAATTGGCTTTGGGATTGCATTTGGTCTCTATGGACCGCTCATGCTGGCCATGTTCGGCGTGCCTGAGGCGGAGGGGAGTGCTATAATGTACTGGCACACCGCGGCATTTGCCCGCATATTTGGAGCTGCTTTGTTCGGATTCGGCTTCCTGATATGGTCTGTACGCTCGATCGTTGCCGACACCCGCCCCGGGAGTCCATCGACCTCAGAGACTCGCCGGGGCGTTGTCTTTGCACTGCTAATCGCCAACGGGATGGGGCTGGTGGTAGCCGGCACGCAGCAGGTGGCAATCTGGAACAGCGCGGCCGGTCTCATCGCCGTAATGATCTTCACCGCGTTCTTGTTAGGCTATGGGTACTTGCTCGTAAAAAAGGACAACTTAAAGGGGAATTGATATCCGGCCTCGTAGGAATAGCATGGCACGAAAACCTCACTCTCCTAAGGATGCACTTCAACCTCTATGAGCCGCTTGAAACACCTGCTCATTGGAACTCCCCTGCCGACCACGATCATGGGGGAAAAGAGGCTGAACAAAGTCCGGGCGCTGGCGGCCTTCTCTCCAGACGCCCTATCTTCGATTGCCTATGCGAACCAGGAGATCTACCTGGGCCTGGTCGTGGCCGGGAGCGCCGGCCTGGTGTTGGCCTGGCCGATCGGTTTAACCATTACTATACTGCTGATCATTGTAGCTCTCTCCTACTATCAGACGATCCATGGTTATCCATCAGGGGGTGGTTCGTATATCGTCGCACGTGCGAATTTGGGCACAATGCCTGGACTGGTAGCAGCGGCAGCCTTAATGATCGATTACATATTAACCGCGGCCGTAAGTTTAACGGCGGGAGTGGAAGCGATTGCATCAGCTTTCCCCTTCTTGTGGCCGTATCGGGTTGTCGCCGCGCTTTTTCTTCTCTCAATCCTTACGTTGATTAATCTACGTGGATTGCGTGAAACCGGAACGATCATGGCTGTGCCCGTTTATCTGTTTCTTTTTACATACTTGCCAATGCTGGTTTATGGGGCATTTCGTTTGATGATCGAAGGGCCAGGCACCCTTCATACGATCGCTCCATCTGCTTCACAACCCCTGACCGCGTTCCTGATTTTGCGCGCTTTTTCTTCCGGTTGCACTGCGCTCACGGGTATTGAAGCCATCAGCAATGGTGTCCCTGCATTCAGGGAACCCCAGTCGAAGAACGCTGGACGGACACTGATCGCAATGGCGATATTGATGGGGATATTGTTCATCGGCAGCATTGGGCTGACGCAATTCCTTGGAGTGATCGCTGATCCTCAAGAAACCATCCTCTCCGCACTCGCAAGACACTTGTTGGGGACCACCCCAGCATATTTCATAATCCAAACTACTACCCTTCTAATTCTTACTGTGGCAGCAAATACAAGTTTTGCAGATTTCCCTCGCGTAGCTGCCATACTAGCACGAGACAGTTTCTTACCACGACAACTGACCGGTCTTGGAGATCGATTGGTTTTTTCGAATGGTATTGTCATTCTGGCTCTGTCGACTGGAGCCTTAATAGTACTCTTTCAAGGAGATACCCATGCCCTTGTGCCATTGTTCGCAGTTGGTGCCTTCCTTGCTTTTACCTTGTCACAATCTGGTATGGTTGTTCATTGGTGGCGCGAACGGGGCAGGGGTTGGATGATCAAGGCAATAGCGAATGGTGCAGGAGCATTGGCGACCGGCACTACTCTTTTGGTTGTTGGGATCAGCAAATTCGCTCATGGTGCCTGGATTACTATCCTTGTTGTCCCAGTATTTGTGATGGTTTTTCTGAAGATTCGCAATCACTATCAGCAGGTTTCAAAACAGCTATCATTACGTGGGTTGCCTCCCTCATTAAAACCTTATCCACCCTTACGCGTAGTTGTCCCTGTATCTGGAGTTCATCGTGGGATGGTTGACGCCATGGATTTCGCGCTATCAATATCGAAACATGTAACTGGTGTATTTATCGAACTAGAGCCAAGCACAGCAGACCATATACGAGAGACATGGGAACGCTGGTGGCCTGACGTACCTCTGGTGGTTCTATCTTCCCCGTATCGTTCAATAATTGGTCCCCTATTGGATTACTTAGATCAGACTGACCTGGAGCACAATGACGGCCAATTGGCAGTGGTGGTATTGCCCGAGTTCGTCCCTGCCAGGTGGTGGCAAAGCCTGCTGCATAACCAGACAAGCTGGCTGATCAAGACCGCCCTGCTCTACCGGCGGCGCACGCTGGGATTCCAGCGGGTGATCATCGATGTTCCATACCACCTGCGGCGCTGATTTCCATATATCTGCATAGATCAGATCAATGGACATCATCCCTCCCGACCTGGTAGTGATGCGCAGCCAGGCATGGTCAGACTACGAACTGCTGGATAGTGGAAATGGTCGCAAGCTGGAGCGCTATGGTCCCTATACCATCGCACGCCCGGCACCACAGGCAGTCTGGCAGCCAGCGCTGGAAGAAAATCGATGGAAGGAAGCGCATGCAGCCTACCAAGCAGCGCCAGGAGAGAGCGGAGGCCGCTGGGTGATCAACCAACCCGGCCTGCCCGGCGAGTGGGAAATGGGCTACAAAGGCCTAAAATTCCACGTTCACGTCGGAGCTTCCCGGCACATAGGCGTGTTCCCCGAACAGGCAGTCCACTGGGATTGGATGCAGGGTCTTATACAAAAAGTCAGGCGCTCCATCCACGTTCTGAACCTGTTTGGATACTCGGGGATAGCGAGCCTGGCAGCGACACAGGCCGGTGCACGGGTTTCCCACGTGGATGCCTCCAGGAAGTCCATCGGCATGGCACGCGAGAACCAGGCCTTATCTGGCCTGGAAGATCGACCCATCCGGTGGATCGTCGACGATGCGTTGAAATTCACCCTGAGGGAAGGCAGGCGACGAGCTGCTTACGAGGGAATCATCCTTGACCCACCCAAGTTCGGCAGGGGCCCAAAGGGAGAGGTATGGGAGTTTTTCGACCTGTTCCCCCGGCTGCTGCAGGCCTGCCGGGCTGTGCTGAGCGCACAGCCGTTGTTCGTGGTGATCACCGCCTACGCCATCCAGGCCTCCGCCCTTAGCCTGTATTACAGCCTGGAGGAAACCATGCAAGGCCTGGGAGGGGAGACGTCCTGCGGCGAGCTGGCCTTGGTAGAAAAGAGCGCAGGCCGGCTGCTTTCGACCGCAATATTTGCCCGTTGGGAGGCGACCGGTATTTAGAAGCTTCTCGCTACACTAACTTCAATATTTTTAATAAATCCACTCAAACAGGAGAATTAATGATGGCTGACGAAATAGATTACAAGATCTTCGGCGATGACCTGCAGTTGGTCGAGATCGAGCTGGACCCGCGGGAAGCGGTGCGGGCTGAGGTCGGCACCATGACCTACATGGAGAATGGGATCGAGATGCAGACGGGCACCGGTGGAGGCATCTTAAAAGGCTTGAAACGGGCAATCACCGGGGAAAGCTTCTTCATTACCAGCTTCGTCAACAACTCCAATCAGCGCACCCGGGTGGCATTTGCCGCTCCTTACCCGGGCAAGATCGTGCCGATCAACCTGGGCGAAGTAGGCGGGCGATTCATTTGCCAGAAAGACTCGTTCTTGTGCGCCGCCCAGGGAATCGATATCGAGATCGCCTTCACCAAGCGCATCGGAGCGGGGTTGTTCGGAGGCGAGGGCTTCATCCTCCAGCGGTTGGTGGGAGAGGGCATGGCCTTCGCCCACGCTGGCGGCACGGTCATCGAACGCGACTTGGCTCCCGGGGAAACCCTAAGGGTGGATACGGGCTGCCTGGTGGCTTTCGCCACAACCGTCGATTACGATATCCAGTTCGTTGGCGGGTTCAAGAACGCCTTGTTCGGAGGCGAAGGCCTGTTCTTAGCACGCCTGACCGGGCCTGGAAAAGTCTATCTACAAAGCCTGCCCTTCTCCCGTCTGGCGGACCGCATCTCGGCCGCGGCACGCTTTCACAAAGGCGGTGAAGAAACGCGCGGCGTCGCCGGACTGGGAGGCAACGTCTTGGGGAACATCTTGAGCGGGCGTTAGCCAGGCTCCACGGCAGAGCCAGCGCCCTTGGCCGCCTGCCAGATGGCCTCCATCTCATCCAGGGTCAACTCTGAGAGCAGGCGGCCTTGCTGGCGGGCAGCCTCTTCGACGAGCGCAAAGCGGGCTTTGAATCGGGCATTGGCCTGGCGCAGCGCCGATTCAGCATCCAAGCCATACCAGCGGGCTAGGTTGACGACAGAAAATAACAGATCGCCGATTTCCACCGACCGACCAGACTGATCTGAGGCGGCATGAAGCTCGTTTAATTCCTCCTTCAACTTGGCCTGCACCCCCTGGATATCCGGCCAATCGAAGCCCACTCGCCCAGCACGGCGCTGGTATTCTTCTGCCTGGGCTAAGGCCGGGAGAGCTCGGGGAACTCCCTCCAGCAGGCCGGCAGCCTCTTTCCCCTGAGAAGCTCGCTCGGCTTCTTTCAATCGCTCCCAATTTCGCAGCACCTTCCCGGCGTCTTCCAGCTCCAGCTCGCCGAACACATGCGGGTGGCGCTGGACGATCTTGTTATGAATACTCTCTAATATTTCTGCCATGCCAAATTCACCATATTCCGAGGCGATTTGGGCATGCAGGACGATTTGCAGCAACAGATCGCCAAACTCCTCTCGCATGGCGAGGGGATCATTGGCATCCAGGGCGGACAACACCTCGTAGGTTTCTTCGAGCAGGTGAGGGCGCAGGGTTTGATGATCTTGCTGGCGATCCCATGGACAGCCATCCGGGGCACGCAAGTGGGCGATGAGCTCCTGGAAGGCCTCGAAAGAGGCTTTTGGGCTCAATGGAGGCACATACAGGGCGGTAAGCAGGCCGGTAGAAGAGCCACGGTCGATCTCAAAGAGAGGCAGGGATTCCAGGGTCACATCTGGGGTGCCGGCAGCGTGGACCAGATAGACCGGATGTGAGTCGGGATACACAGCCGAGAGGGTCTGTTTCACTTCAGAGGCAATCAACCGGGAGTGTATCTGTGCGATGATCGCTGGAGCGCTGGGAGGGAAGGGCGGCACATGGGCAGCAGCAATTTTCAATCCATCTACGATGGCAGTGTGGGGGAGCAGGTCCATATTCAGGGCCGCCAGGACCGGCTCGATAAAGCTCACGCCCTCCACCAGGCGCATCGGGATTCCCAACGCGCGCGCCTGCCGGGCGATTTCCGGGGAGGTCGCTTCAGCCACGAAGGGATGCCCAGGCACAGCATAGATTACGCCTTGCGGTCGCCGGCCCAGCTCTAACACGCGAGCGATGATTCCCTGGTAGACCGCTTCAAATGACTGGCCGTTCTCGTAATAATCGTCAAATGAGTGAAGCTGAAGACCGCCTGGCAGCCCTGCCACCACCGGATGTTGCTGGGTGCGCAGGTAGACTTCTGAGGCGGTCTCAAGGAGTTCCCAGGCCCGCCGGGTGAGCAGTTGCGGGTCGCCAGGGCCAAGGCCGAGAAGGGTGATGCCCTGGGAAGAGACCCGTTTAGCGCGGGCCATCCTTAGCGCTTGGTATAGGTTGGGGCCTTGCGGGCGCGTTTCAATCCGGGCTTCTTGCGTTCCTTAACCCTGGGATCACGCGTCAGGAAGCTGGCCTTGCGCAGCGCCGGGCGCAGGTCAGGGTTCATCAGAGAGAGGGCGCGGGCGACCCCAAGCCTCACCGCGCCGACCTGCCCTGAAACTCCGCCGCCGCGCACGACGACGGTAATATCGACGTTAGCCAGGTCCTCCTGCGCAGCCATGATTGGAGCGGTAACCGCTTCCAGGTCGCCGACACGCGGAAAATATTCGCTTAACGGTTTCTCGTTGACGAGGAACAAACCCGAACCCGGCATGATACGTACCCGTGCAGTAGCCTCCTTGCGGCGACCGATCCCTTCATAAAATTGAACAGACATAACCACTGCTCCTTAACCCTGCGGCTTCAATCCCAGCGGTTTGGGACTCTGGGCCTGGTGAGGATGGTCCGACCCGGCATAGATTTTAAGTTTCTTGATGATCCGGCGACCCATCTTATTATGCGGCAGCATACCCCAGACTGCGCTGCGAATCACGCGATCGGGATGCTTGTCCAGAAGCTGGCGCAGGCTGATGGCTTTTAAACCTCCCGGGTATTGTGAGTGGCGGTAGTACATCTTCTCGTCCAGCTTGTTTCCGGTAACACGGATGCGCTCTGCGTTGACGATCACGACATAGTCGCCGACATCCACGCCGGGAGTGAAATTGGGCTTGTGTTTTCCCAGCAGCAGGCTGGCAACCTGAGACGCCAGGCGGCCAAGGTATTGGCCGTTAGCGTCAATCACGACCCACTCCTGGGTGATATCCTGCGCCTTTGGATAGTATGTCTTTTCCACTATAATCTTCTCCAAATTGCTATAACTACTCTTCCACCGTGGCGGGTGGATAGTTTACATTCACCAGGTACAGCCCGCATGCCGGCGCCAGCCCTTCAAGTGGAGCGGCAGGCGGATTCTCCAGTGCACACTGCATAGTTTCAACCGGCAGCCTACCCTGCGCAATCACCACCTGGATATACACCAGCCTGCGCACCATACGATACAGGAATCCATCTGCAGCAATTTCAAACCGGTAGCGATGACCCGAATGGGCGGCGGCCTGCTCATCGAAATGGGGGAAGTGGAAAGGTTCTTCCCACCAACGGGCGACAGATATATCGCGCACGGTTTTGCCGCCTCTCTTGGGGGGAGTGCCGAACGCAGCAAAATCGTGCTTCCCCAATAATTGGCCTGCCAAACGGTTCAGGCGTTGCAGGTCTGCGGCAGGCCAGATCCGCCAGGCGAGACGGTCTTCTAACGGATCTGGAACCGGAGAGTTGTACAGCCGATACCAGTAGCAGCGTGTGGTGGCGGCGAAGCGCGGGTGAAAGTCGGGCGCGCTCTTATGCACAACCTGGACAGCCACGTCGGCCGGAAGGTGGGCATTCAATGCATCCCGGAGATTGTCATCGGTGTGCCGCCAGTCCAGGTCGAATGCGATCACCTGTCCGAGAGCATGCACCCCGCTATCCGTCCGTCCGGCAGCCAGGATCGATCTGCCGGTCCAGCCAATGGCCGATAACGCTGCTTCAACCACAGCCTGCACAGTGCGGCCGGTGGCCTGCCGTTGAAAGCCGTGATAATCAGTGCCATCGTATGCGAGGATAACCTGGTAACGTGCCATGGGGTTGGCTTGTCGTCGGTCACACAGGAGCACGACCGGCGAAGCATCACCCGTTAATCTTCAACCAACTCTAAGATGACCATCTCCGCCGCATCGCCCTGGCGGGGGCCAAGGCGGACGATACGGGTGTAGCCGCCACCGCGATTCTCAAAACGCGGGGCTATATCTTCAAATAGTTTCTTGACCACAACCGCATCGCCCAGGCGAGCTGCTGCCAAGCGGCGGGCATGCACTTTCCCGGCGTCGTCCGATTCACCCCCGCGTTTCGCCAGGCTGATCAGGCGTTCGGCCTGGCCACGCACGGCCTGGGCCTTGGCGCGGGTGGTGCGGATACGTTCATGGGTGAAAAGCTGCTTGATCAGGATGCGGCGCAATGCAGTGCGTTCGTCACTGCCCCGGCCAAGCTTGCGTCCTGCTACACGATGTCGCATAGAAACCTACTCCAATTCAATCTCTTCTTCTTTATCTTTGAGGTAGCCTTTTTCGAGCATCTTCTGGCGCAGCTCTTCCAGGCTCTTCTCTCCAAAGTTACGAATCGACATGACCGCCTCATCACCCTTCTCCAAAAGTTCCAATACCTCGCCCACGGTGGTGATACCTGTTCGCTTGAGAGAGTTGAACACGCGGACCGAAAGGTCGAGATTTTCGATAGGCGTTTCAATCATCTCGCTGGTCAGACGAGTCCCTTCCGCCTCGACCTCGGTAATGGTAGCCAGGGTCTCTTCACTGATGCCGGCCAGGTGACGCAGGTGTTCGATCAAGGTCTTGGCGCTGCTGCTGAGGGCTTCTTCCGGGCTGATGGTGCCATCGGTCCAGATTTCGAGAACCAGGCGATCGAAGTTCGTACTTTGACCGACGCGCGCGGCAGAGACATCCCAGTTTACCCGACGAACAGGGCTGTAGATGGCATCTACCGGCAGTTCTCCAATGGGGAGACGGCCGATGCGATCGTCAGCCGGTGAATAGCCGCGGCCTTTTTCGACGGTCAGTTCGATCTCGATATTGGCGGCATTATCGTCCACAGTAAACAGGTAGAGATCGGGGTTAATGATCTCCACCTCGGGTGGTGTAATGATATCGGCTGCGGTCACCACACCGGAGCCACGCACCTCAAGGTGCAGGCGGGAGGTGTCCACGCCGTGCAGCTTCATGCGCAATTGCTTGATCTGAAGCATCACCCGCAGTACATCTTCTCGTACGCCGGGGATGGTCGTGAATTCATGCTGCACATCGGCGATGCGGATGGAGGAGACGGCTGCACCTTCCAGGGAGGAGAGCAATACCCGGCGCAGGGAATTTCCCAGGGTGATGCCATAGCCACGCTCTAACGGGCCGATCACAAACTTGCCATAGTTGCGCGCTTCAGCTTCGCGCTCAACTTTCGGCGTAACCATAGTGCTTAAACCAATCACGGTTCACCTCGTCCCCACACGGTACACCTGCTTGGGTTACCGTGAATAGTATTCCACGATCAGCTGCTCGTGTAAATTGCCGTCGATTTCAGAGCGTTCCGGGAGGCGCAAGGCTGCACCCGAGAGGCTCTTCAGGTCCCGATTTAACCAGGCAGGCACATTGCGATCCTCAGCCACCACAGGCAGGTCCTTGAAGTAGGTCTGCTTCCGAGAGCCCTCCCTGACGCTGACGATGTCTCCAGGTGAAATCAACATCGAGGGGACATCCGTGCGGCGCCCATTGACGGAAAAATGACCATGCGTGACCAATGTACGGGCATGCGCCCGGCTTTCAGCGAAACCCAATCGAAAAATAACGTTATCCAGGCGCGATTCCAGGATCTGAAGCAGGTTGAGACCGGTCAAACCCCTGCGCTGCAATGAAACCTCGTAATAACGGCGGAATTGACGTTCGAGGATGCCGTAGATGCGGCGCGCCTTTTGTTTGGCGCGCAACTGGCGGTTGAAGTCCGATTCCCGCCTGCGACGAAACTGGGAACTCTTGCCATGCTGACCAGGGGCATACCCGCGGCGGTCAAACGCGCATCTGGGGGTGAAACAGCGGTCCCCTTTCAAGAACAGCTTCTCACCTTCCCGGCGGCATAATTTACAGACTGGCCCACGATACTTTGCCATACGAATTAAACCTTATCCTTCCAATTTATTGTTGCGGCTGATCAGCGCGCACAATCAGCGAATAATTCATTTACACCACTCCTTCCCAGCCTACACCGCTAGACGCGGCGTTTCTTGGGAGGCCGGCAACCGTTGTGCGGCACCGGCGTAACATCAGCGATCGACAAGACCCGTAACCCGAGGGATTGAACTGCCCGGATGGCTGATTCGCGTCCTGGGCCAGGCCCCTTGACGAAAAGCTGGACCTCCTGCATCCCCATCGCGATAGCCGCTTTGAGGGCCTGTTCAGCCGCCAGGCGGGCAGCAAAGGGTGTGCTTTTTCGGGAACCCTTGAATCCCGCCGAGCCAGCGCTGCCCCAGGTTACTGTATTGCCATCGGGGTCAGTCACGGTCACGATGGTATTGTTGAAGGTCGCCAGGATATGGACCTGGCCGGTAGTCAACGATCGCTTGATTTTACGCGCGCTTTTTCGCCGCGTCGAGCGTACACTTTGAGCCATGGCACCTCGCTTGTTATTATCAGAACAAACAACCTACCCAAGATACGACCATCAACTCCACCAAACCGGGCAGCCGCGGGGAGGAAGGAACCCATCCCGGACGGCGGAGGATGCTCACAAAATTACTTCTTCTTGGCTCCACGCCGCCGGCCGCGTCCGGCGACGGTCTTTTTGGGACCCTTACGGGTGCGGGCGTTTGTACGTGTCCGCTGCCCGCGTACCGGCAGATTGCGGCGATGACGCATACCCCGGTAGCTGCCTATCTCTACAAGGCGCTTGATATTTAACTGCACCTCTCTGCGCAGATCACCCTCCACCTTGAAATTCTGGGCGATGTAATCGCGCAATTGCGTTACCTCGGCATCGGTCAGGTCCTTGATGCGCGTATCCGGGTTAATCCTGGTCGAGGCCAGGACTTGCCGGGAACGTGGTTTTCCGATGCCATAGATATAGGTCAATCCTATTTCGACCCGCTTGTTGCGGGGAAGATCAACGCCTTCGATACGTGCCATAATGGATTATCCTTGCCGCTGTTTATGTTTCGGATTATCGCAAATCACGTACAGGATTCCATTGCGTTTGACGATTTTGCACTTGGAACAGCGCTTCTTGATCGATGATGATACTTTCATATTGATAACTCCTACACTTGCCTGCAAGCCACGTATTTCGGTTTGCATTTATTAGAAATTTTTATTATATCTATCATAATGTTTTTCGTCCAGTCCGTTAATAGCTGCCTGGGAGCAGACGAATGTTGTTGTCGGCTTTCAGAGTTCCAAGCTACGAACGCCGCTCACTATTTTAAAAAGCTGAACACAACTAAATTATGTTCAAGGTAGAGTCAAGATGACTGGTCCATCCTCGGTAATTGCCACGGTATGCTCACAATGAGCTGTGAGCGAACCATCCTCAGAAGCAACAGTCCATTGATCGTCCAATACCCTGGTATTTGGTGTGCCCACCAGAACCATGGGCTCCAGGGCAATGGTTAAACCCGAGCGAAACGGTATACCCCTTCCCGGCTTGCCGACGTTTGGGACCTGCGGACCTTCCCACATCTGGCGCCCAACGCCATGTCCGGTATATTCCTGGGTGAGGAAATAACCCTGGGATTCGACATATCGTTGGATGGCATGCCCGACATCGCCAACCCGCTTGCCAGGTCGGAGCTGGTCTATGCCGATTTCCAGGGCCTTTTCGGTCACCTCGATCAAATGACGAGCCTGCGGTGAGATCTCACCCACACCCACCGTGAATGCAGAATCGCCTACGAAGCCCTCGTAGATGGTCCCACAGTCCACCGAGACGATATCACCTTCCTTCAGCCTGCGCTTTCCTGGAATTCCATGGACCAGCTCATCATTAACGCTGATGGTGATCGTAGCAGGATAGGGATAGGCGCCTCTCACACCCAGGAAAGCAGGCCTGGCTTTGTGTTTGCGGATGACCTCCGCGGCGGCAGCGTCCAGTTCGGCGGTAGTAATTCCAGGCCGGATCAAATCCTTTACGGCTGCCAAGGCCAGCGCGTTAATTCTCCCGGCTATGCGCATGATCTCCAGCTCGTCTTTGCTTTTAACGATGATATTTCGTTCCCAGAGCATCGCTCAGCGAATTCTCCCCAGGGAAATCATTAAATCAGCGGTGACCTGCGCAATCGGTTGGGCGCCGTCAACCTCGGCCAGCAGACCTGCTCGGCGGTAATACTCCACCAACGGGGTGGTCTGTTCCATGTAGACCCGGATGCGCCGCACGACAGTCTCGACCTTGTCATCTTCACGCTGGTAGAGCAGCGAGCCATCATAGTCACACACGCCCGCCTGGCGGGGAGGGTTGAATTTCTCGTGGAAGACATGGCCTTCCTTGCGACAAGTCCAACGACCACTGAGACGCTCAACGAGCACTTCCTCAGGCACCTTGATGTATGGAACCAGGTCTACCTTGCCATTTAACTCGACCAACATCTCGTCCAGGGCACGGGCCTGAGCCGGCGTGCGTGGAAAGCCATCCAACAGCGCTCCAGCGACGCAATCGGGCTTCAGCAGTCGATCCCGGATCATGGCGATTGTCACGTCGTCTGGTACCAGCTCGCCACGACTGATGTAGACGTCCGCCACTTTACCCAGTTCAGTGTGTTTTTTAAGGTTCTCGCGAAAGATATCACCCGATGACACATGCGGCAAGCCCAGCCTGGCAGATATCATTTGGGCCTGGGTGCCTTTTCCGGCTCCAGGAGGCCCCAGGATAACGACAAAGATTGGCATCCGTGAAGGGCCTCAGCGAACCAACAGAGTTTCCTCGTAGCCGTGCAGTTTGAGCTCGGCCTCGATGTTAAAGAACGTATCACGCACCACGCCTACGACGATCAACAGGCCAGCCGAAGATACCAGCAACAAGCCCGTGTTGCGACCGAGTGGGATTAGCAGGCCCAACAGCCACGGCATGACGGCAACCAATCCCAGGAAGACCGCCCCTGGAAGGGTGATGCGGCGAAGCACGCGGGTGAGGTATTTTTGGGTAGGCGCACCACGGCTCACCCCCGGGATCTGGGCACCCACTTTTTTAAGATTTTCTCCATAGTTCTGCTGGGAGAACAACACATCGGTGTAAAAGAAGGTAAATCCCACCACCATCAGAAAGTACATGATCCAGTAAAAGGCGCTATTCCCACCGAACAGGCTGGTGATGGTATTGGACAGGCTGGCTACCCAGGGCACCTGTGACTGAGCAAAGAAGCTGGCGATTATCGCCGGAAAGGTGAGCAGGGATTGGGCAAAGATCAGCGGGATCATGCCGGCCATGTTCACCATCAGGGGCAGGGTGCCTTTTACAGGCATGGACATGCGATTTCCAACTCGCCTCCCGGGATACATCACCGGGACGTTACGACGACCCTGCTGGACGAAAACGATGGCGAAGATGATCAGCACCGTCACCACGGCTAACACCGCCAGGATAAACCAGCGATTCTGCTGGTCCGACATCAACCGGGCAAAGTTGGTGGGCACTTGCGCCACGATCCCGGCGAAGATGATCAGCGATAATCCCTGGTTGCGGATACCATACTCTGAAATGAGTTCGCCAAGCCAGATGGCAAACATGGTGCCCGCCGTCATGCTGAGGATAATGGTGATGGATGGCAGCAGGGAGGCGCCGCTGAAGCCAAAGTTATTCAGGATAGGCTGGCCACCGGTGAAGGTGGAGAACAGGTTGATCTGCCCTATCGCCTGGAGTGCGGCCATCGGCACGGCCAGGATATAGGTCCACTTTTCCATCCATTTACGTCCCTCGCGTTGATCCTCTTCCATTTTCTTCTGCAGAGAGGGGATGATGGGCACCAGCAACTGGAGGATGATCTGCGCGGTGATGTAAGGATACACACCCATAGCAAGTACGGAGAAGTTGGACACCGTGCCGCCAGAGAGCAGGTCCAAAAGGCTTACCAAGGTGCCACCCGCCCCGCCACCCGCCATGATGTTGGCGATAGCCTCCCGGTTTACGCCGGGGACCGGCACATGGGCGACAAGCCGGAAGATCGCCAGCAATGCGATGGTAATCAACAACTTGCGCCGTATATCGTGGGCCGACCAAAGGTAACGCCAGGCAGACCGTTTCATTTCATTTACTCCTGGATTAGCTCAACACTTCCGCCGGCTGCCTCGATCTTTGCCCTTGCAGCTTTGCTGATTCGGTGGACGCGAATCTTCAGTGGGACTGTGACCTCGCCGCGGGCGAGTATGACCACCGGGTTACGAGGATCGCGCAGCACACGGGCTTCTTCGAGCTTTTCGGGGGTGATTTCACTCCCCGCGGTGAAGCTCGCTAATTGGTCCAGATTGATCTCGTTATACCTGAGGCGGTTGAAGGGCGTGAAACCCTTGCCGCGAATAAAGGGCAGGCGCCGGAAGAACGGCAAATTGCCGCCCTGATGATAGAGGCGGGTGCCTCCACCGGAACGCGCATTCTGGCCCTTTGTGCCGCGCCCGGCAGTCTTGCCTTGCCCGGCTGCGATACCTCGTCCGACGCGCTTGCGGTCTCGCTTGGATCCCGCGTTGGGTTTAAGATCATGGAGATTCATCACCGGCCTCTATTCCACTTCCACCAGGTGGATGACCTTGGCAATCATCCCACGCATGCTGGGTGTATCCAGGTGTTCTACTGTCTGGTGCAGGCGACGTAAACCGAGAGCCCGGACGGTATCTTTCTGAGGTTGTGAAAATCCAATCGGACTCCGCACCAGGGTAATGCGGACGGTTTTTACCTTGGGCTTTTTCTTCTCAGGCATTCTTCCTGCGCTCCCAGAAGGGGGTCACATCCTTGGAGGCTTTGCCGCGCCGGGCAGCCTCATCTTGAGGCGCTTTGAGCATGTCAAGGCCTTTCATCGTGGCAAAGACCACATTGAGCAGGTTGGAGCTCCCCAATGATTTGGTGAGTATGTCCGAGACACCAGCAGCCTCCAGAACAGCACGCACACCGCCTCCTGCGATCACCCCTGTTCCAGGGGAAGCCGGCTTGAGTAATACCATCGCACCGCCCACCTTCCCGATCACTTCATGAGGTATGGTCGTGCCGAACAGGTTGACCTTGCGCATATCGCGGTGAGCCCGCTCGGTGGCTTTGCGCATGGCGTCGGGCACAGCATTCGCCTTGCCAACGCCAACACCTACCCGACCACGGTTATCGCCCGATACTACGGTGACGCGAAACGAGAAACGCCGGCCCCCTTTGACAACCTTTGCCACGCGTGCGATTTCGACTACTCGCTCATCATACTCTTGTTCAAAGTCCATGAATTCTGTCATGCATTACTCCTGCAGAGCCAGGCCAGGCCCGTCTCCACTAAAAATCAAGTCCGCCTTCTCTGGCGCCCTCGGCAAGGGCTTTCAATCGGCCAAGATAACGGTAACCCGCTCGATCGAATACGACCTGCTTGATGCCTTTGGCCCGGGCGCGTACAGCCAGCAGCCGGCCAACCTCGCGGGCCTGCTCAGTTTTATTCATGCCCTGGATCTTAGTGCGCAATTCGTGATCAATGCTCGAGGCGGCTGCCAGGGTACGCCCGGCCTCATCGTCGATGATCTGGGCATAGATCTCGGCCAGGCTGCGGAAGACGTTCACCCGCGGCGTATCTGGCGTGCCGGAAATACGTTTTCGCACCCGGATGTGGCGCCGGACGCGAGCTGCTGAACGCGATTTTTTCATCGTCATAGACTACACCTTACCGGTCTTTCCTGCCTTGTGGCGGACCTTTTCGCCGAGATAGCGGATGCCTTTTCCCTTGTAGGGTTCCGGCGGTCGAACCTTGCGGATATTGGCTGCGATCTGCCCCACGATTTGCTTATCGTAGCCCATCACCTTTATCTGCCGAGTACGAGGGTCTACATCAAAGGAGATACCTTGAGGGGGCTCAATGACGACCGGGTGAGAATAGCCTACATACAGCATCAGATTCTGCCCTTGAACTTCTGCCCGATAGCCGACTCCATTCACCTCCAGGATCTTCTCAAACCCCGCGCTAACCCCGGTGACCATATTCTGGATGATGGCGCGGGTCATTCCATGCATGGCGCGATCGATGCGTTCGTCTGTCGGACGCTGAACGATGATCTTCCCATCATCCAGAGAGATTATCATTGACGCCGGGAAGGTGAACTGCAATTCTCCTTTGGGACCTTTGACCCTGACGTTGGGGCCTTTGATAGCCACCTCCACGCCTTTAGGGATCATCACCGGCATTCGACCAATTCGTGACACTTTTTCATACCTCCTGCAGATCGTGAACGCCTCTATCCAGGCATTAGCGTATCCATGGCAATAATTCCAGACGTTCGCTCTCCCTGCTCCCTACCAAACCTTGCAAATCACCTCTCCGCCAACTCCCAATTGTCGAGCACGTTGGCCGGTCATGACGCCTTTAGGGGTAGAGAGGATGGCAATCCCCATCCCAGACAATACCCAGGGGATCTCATTTTTCCCGGTATAGACACGCCTCCCCGGCCGGCTAACCCGCTCTAAGCCGGAAATGACCGAGGAGCGCTGGCGGCGCTCTCCGACATACTTGAGGCGAATGCGCAGGATCTTTTGATTGACAGCCTTACCGTCAGCCACCTCGAATCCCGCGATGTAGCCCTCTTCTTTGAGGATCTTGGCGATGGAGGCCTTCAGATTGGAGCTCGGAAGAGCCACCGTAGTCTGACCGGCAATTACCGCATTGCGAATGCGGGTGAGCATATCTGCAACTGGATCTGAGATACTCATAATTGTCCCTCCGCCCGGCTACCAGGAAGACTTGACAACGCCAGGAATCTTGCCTTCCAAGGCCATCGTGCGAAAACAAATCCGGCACAGGGCGAAGCGACGATAATAGCCACGCGGCCGGCCACATATCTTGCAGCGATTGCGGACCCGTGTGTTAAATTTCCGGCGTGTCTCACGAATCACTATACTCTTCTTGGCCATGGTCTAACCTTCCTTCTTGAACGGCATGCCGAGCATTTGCATCAACTGCCGGCCTTCGTCATCGTTGCGAGCTGTGGTGATGATGCTAATTTCCAGGCCGCGCAACTTGTCGATCTTGTCATAATCGATTTCCGGGAAAACCAACTGCTCTCTGAGACCAAGGGTATAGTTACCACGCCCATCGAAGGAATTGGGTGAGACCCCACGGAAATCGCGAACCCGAGGCAAGGCAATGTTCATCAGGCGGTCGAGGAAAGCCCACATGCGGTTGCCGCGCAAGGTCGTTTTAACACCAATCGCACGCCCTTCCCTAAGCTTGAAGTTGGCGATACTCTTGCGTGCCGTCGTCACGATCGGCTTCTGACCGGTGATCTGCATGATATCGGTGACCGTGGCATCCAGGGCTTTGGCATTGTCGAGGGCTTCTCCCACCCCCACATTGACGACGACCTTAAGGATACGTGGGACCTGCATTGGGTTAGTCAAGTGAAGTAATTTCATCAAGGCAGGGGCTGCCTCTTTTTGATAGCGTTCTTTCAAGGCCAAACTCATCTTTTACTCCTGATTGCCTAGCTGTCGATCATGCCCTGGCATTTTTTACACACCCGGATCACCTTATCAGTTTCTCGCTGGATCTGTACACGGGTGGTTTCATCGCACTTAGGGCAGACAAGCATCACATTGGAAATGTCGATCGATCCTTCAAACTCAATAATCCCTGGATTCATGGTGCGGCCTTGAGTCTGCACCTGGCGCTGGTGCTTCTTGCGGATGTTCACTCCTTGCACAACCAGGCGATTTACTTTGGGCAAGACCTTGATGACCTCACCCCGTTTACCGCGATCTTCGGTTTTACCGCTGATCACTTCAACAGTATCACCTTTACGGATCTTCATGTTCACGGCTTACACTCCTATATCCGGCGACTCTATAGCACCTCGGGAGCCAGCGAGACAATTCTCATGAATCCTTTCTCACGCAGCTCGCGCGCCACCGGGCCAAATATACGCGTACCCTTAGGGCTAGAAGATTCGGCATCCAGGATTACTGCAGCATTATCGTCGAAGCGGATGTATGAGCCATCATCTCGGCGCCATTCCTTGGTGCAGCGTACGATCACCGCTCGCACGATATCGCTCTTCTTGACTGCACCCTGGGGCGTGGCAGATTTTACTGTTCCCACCACCACATCACCAACATGGCCATAGTGGCGGGTAGAACCTCCCATGACATGGATGACTGCCAGTTCCCGAGCGCCGGTATTATCGGCAACCTTCAATCGGCTTTCCTGCTGGATCATTCCTGAGCCTCCATATCGGTTGTCTCAGGTTCTGCGGCTGCTGCCTCACGGCGCAGGATTTCCTCCACCACCCAATGTTTGTGACGTGAAAGAGGGCGGCTTTCCACAATGCGGACGCGGTCGCCGACCTGGCAACCCAGGGTATCATGCGCCATCACCCGCTTGCGGCGGTTGACTACCTTCTTATAAAGCTGATGGCGAAAGGTGCGTGAAATCTCGACCACGACGGTTTGTTGCATCTTATCGCTGGTCACAACCCCAATCATACGACGGCGATCGTTCATGGTTCACCTTCTGTTCTTTCTGCCCACTCCCGCTCGATAAGGATAGTCTGCAGGCGAGCGATGAGCCTGCGAGTCTGGCGCAGTCGAGTAGTATCGGTGAGGCCACCTACTGCCATCTGGAAGCGCAGGTTCATCAGTTCTTCATGGGCATCGTTCAAACGAGTACGAACCTCCTGCATGGTCAAGGCACGGATTTCGGCAGACTTCATGCCTCACCTCCGGTGACCTCGTAGCGGCCCACGATACGGGTCTTGATGGCGAATTTGTATTGAGCCAGATGAAGCGCTTCCTTGGCAATCTCTTCAGGCAAGCCCCCGCCGATCTCAAACATGATCCTGCCGGGCTTTACCACCGCCACCCAAAATTCCACATTGCCCTTGCCCTTCCCCATCCGGGTTTCGGCGGGTTTCTGTGTCACCGGTTTATCGGGGAAGATGCGGATCCATACCTTACCACGGCGGCGCATGGTTCGCACGATGGTGCGCCGGGCAGCTTCGATCTGCCTGGCGGTGACCCAACCCGGTTCGAGGGCTTGCAAGCCGAAATCACCGAAGGTGACTTCGGCCCCCCGCTGGGCCATGCCTTTCATTCGACCGCGCATCTGCTTGCGCCACTTGACACGCTTTGGCATTAACATGATTACAACCTCGTTACCTCGCCGGGGTTCCTATTGCAAGGCTGTTGGTCCCGGCGTAAAAGAATGATCACTCGCTGACGTAGACACCTTCGGTGGTTTCGACTTTCTCTTCCAATTCTGGCAACACTTCGCCTTTGTAGATCCAGACTTTGACCCCGATGCGGCCGTAGGTCGTCAGGGCTTCCGCCTTGGCAAAGTCGATGTCTGCCCGCAAGGTCTGGCGCGGTACCTGTCCCTCGCGCATGTTCACGGAGCGCGCCATCTCCGCACCGCTCAACCGACCGGATACCTCCAGGCGGATGCCCTTCCCGCCCTGGCGTACACACTGCTGGATGGCACGCTTCATGGCGCGCTGGTAGCTAATGCGGCGCTCAAGCTGTTCGGCAATGTTATGCGCCACCAAGTAAGCGTCCAGATCGGGATCTTTGATCTCCTTGATCTCTAAATCGATCTTCTTACCCACCAGGGCTTCGAGACTCTGGCGTATTTTCTTCACGTTTTCACCCTTGCGGCCAATCAGAATGCCGGGCTTGGCGGTGTGCACCACGACCTTGACCTTGCCGGGGAAACGCTCGATCTCGATGCGAGAGACGCCTGCACGAGGAGCTTCTCGACGCACGAGCTCGCGCAGTGCGAAGTCCTGGTGAAGCTGGTTGACATAATCATCCCTTTCCGAATACCAGCGACCTTCCCAGGTCTTGTTGATCTTCAATCGAAATCCGATCGGATGGACTTTGCGACCCATACGCTCTCCTTGCCTACTCCCGCTCTCTAAGAATTACCGTGATGTGAGATGAACGCCTCAGCCAGGGTTTGAAACGGCCCCGGGCACCGAAACGCCGCCAGCGCCGGGTTGGCGCTTCATCGGCAAAAATCCTATAGACGAATAGATCATCTCGGCTGACGCCGTAGTTTTCTTCGGCGTTGGCCATCGCCGACGCCAGGACCTTGGATACCAGGGGCGCAGCTCCGCTCGGGGTAAATTTGAGCATGGTCAAAGCATCCACAACGCCCTTGCCGCGCACAAGATCAGCTACCAGACGCACCTTTTGCGAAGAGTGGGGGATAAAGCGAGCCTCGGCTCGTATGTCGTTTTCCATCTCCGATTAGCCCTTCCTCACCTTTTTCTCTGCCAGGTGGCCGCGAAAGGTGCGGGTAGGCGCGAACTCACCCAAACGGTGGCCCACCATGTTCTCTGTGATGTAGATCGGCACATGACGCCGGCCATCATGAACGGCGATCGTGTGACCAACCATCTGGGGGAAGATCGTGCTGGCGCGACTCCAGGTGCGGATGACCCGTTTCTCGCCTTTTTCGTTCATTGCCTCGATCTTCTTCAGCAATTTGGGCTCGATGTATGGCCCTTTTTTCAGCGACCGTCCCATAACAACGACTCCTTAGCGGCGTTTCTTACCCCGTCGGCGGACAATATACTGGTTAGTTTTTTTGTTCCTGCGGGTCGCGTAGCCGAGGGTTGGCTTGCCCCATGGACTCTTCGGACCCGGCATGCCGATCGGTTGACGACCCTCCCCACCGCCATGGGGGTGGTCACGCGGAGACATGGCAGAGCCGCGCACCGTGGGCCGGATACCCAGGTGGCGTTTCCTACCAGCCTTGCCCAGCTTGATGTTTCCGTGATCCAGGTTTCCTACCTGCCCTATGGTTGCATAACATTTCTGCAAGATCATGCGCACTTCGCCAGAGGGCATCCGGACCTGGGCATAATCGCCTTCCTTTGCCAGCAGTTGGGCTGCACCTCCTGCCGAGCGCACCAACTGGCCGCCTCGCCCGACTTTCACCTCGATGTTATGAATCAGGGTACCCACGGGGATATTAGCAATCGAAAGGCAATTTCCCGGGCGGATCTCGGCCTGCACGCCCGAAATCACCGTATCACCCACTCGCAGGTCCTGGGGAGCGATGATATAGCGTTTCTCTCCGTCGGCGTAATGCAACAGTGCTAACCGGGAAGTGCGGTTGGGGTCGTACTCAATCGCAGCTACTCGAGCAGGGATATCCTGCTTATCCCGTTTGAAGTCTACCACTCGATAATGGCGGCGGTGACCGCCACCTCTATGGCGAACGGTAATGCGCCCGTAGACGTTACGCCCTCCGCTCTTGCGTAGCGGCTGTAGCAGCGAACGCTCCGGAACGACCTTGGTGACCTCCTCGAACGTAGAGCTAGTCCGTCCCCGCAGCCCGGGTGAAGTGGGCTTATAGGTCTTCACCGCCATTACTTGACTCCTTCGAAGATCTCGATGGTATCGCCAGCAGCCAGGGTGACGATGGCCTTCTTGAAGCTGCTGCGGCGAACTGCCATGCGCCGGCTGCGTGGCCTGCGAGTGCGTTTTGCCGGCATGTTCACGATATTTACCCGCAGAACATTCACATCGAACAGGCTTTCGACGGCGTCCTTGACCAACTGCTTGTTGGCATGACCAGCCACCTCGAACACATACTGGTGAAGCTGGCTGTTCAAGTAGTTGGATTTTTCAGTCACAAGCGGGCGTCTCAGAATATCATAAATAGTCGTCATGACACCCTCCGGGCTAACCCAAGAATCCGGCCAACACATCCAGGGTCTTGAGCGGCATGATGACTTTGTCGTAACCAAGCAAGTCCCGGATGTTGAGATAACTCGCTAAAATGATCTTCGCGCCGGGTATGTTATTGGTGGAACGGACCACCAGGTCGTATCCGGCTGTTTTTTCTGGGATCAAGATCAATGCGCTGGATGGTCCAACCAGCCTGTCGAGAGCATCGGCCATGTGGCGGGTCTTCGGCTCCGGCAGGGAGAGCTCATCCAGCAGCACAATCCCTTGCTCACCGGCTTTTACGGAGAGTGCAGAGCGAAGGGCAGCCCTGCGCATTTTGCGCGGCATAGCCAAAGCGTAGTCCCGTGGCTTAGGGGTATGGACTTTCCCACCGCCAACCCACTGCGCGGCACGCGTGGAACCCTGCCGAGCCCGCCCGGTGCCTTTCTGGCGCCAGGGTTTCCGACCGCCACCGGAAACTTCACTACGGCTTTTTGTCTTGACAGTGCCCAGGTGTGCGTTTGCCATCTGTCGCACGAAGGCCTGGTGCATCAAGTCTACATTTATTTGGGCTTCGAAAATCTTTGCCGGCAGCTCCGCCGTATCGATCTTCTCACCCTGCATGTTATAAACATCAACCTGCATGATCACTCAGCTCCAATTCGGCAATCTCTCGAGCCCGACTGGTCATCCCTTACGGGCGGCTTTGATCATCACCACCGCGCCTTTTGGTCCCGGCACCGCGCCGCGCACAGCCAGCAAATTACGCTCGCCATCTACCAATACCACATTAAGATTTTGAACGGTGACGCGCTCATGGCCCATATGCCCGGGTCCACGTGAGCCTTTGAAGACACGCCCGGGAGTGGTGCCGGAGCTACGGGCACCGGGAGCGCGCAGCCGGTCGGATTGGCCGTGGGATTTCGGCCCGCCCCGGAAGTGATAGCGCTTAACGCCGCCTTGAAAGCCCTTGCCCTTGCTGGTACCGGTTACGTCCACGTATTCGCCCACCGCAAACACCGTGTCGACGGTTAGTATCTCACCTTCCTGAACGCCGGGGTCCTTCTCGTGAAATTCACGCAAAAAGCGCAATGGGGGCAGGTTATTGCGCTTCAGGTGCCCAAGCTGGCCGGCGGCCAGGCGCTGTGGCTTAACCTCACCGTAACCCAGTTGCACCGCAGAGTAGCCATCGCTCACCGGTCGGCGTACCTGGGTTACATAACACGGCCCAGCTTCGATTAAAGTCACCGGAATCGCGGCACCGGATTCATCGAAAATCTGGGTCATGCCGATTTTCTTGCCAATCAGCCCTTTAACCATCTCGATTTTCTCCTTCATTCAATGTTTCGGGACTGTCAGCCTGGGCCGGGCTGCATCATCCCTGTCCGCAGTGCAGTCAGATAGCCTGTCGCGCAGCTTTGGTCATCTCGGGTGCACGTACAGGGCTACTCTTGCGCTGCCTGTCTCCGTGTCAGATTTCAGAGTTCTTATCTAATCAATGGTCTGGTTGCAGGCACCTGACACATGAAGCATCCTATATCTTGATCTCGATATCCACACCCGCCGGAAGATTGAGCCGCATGAGCATGTCGATGGTCTTGGAATCGGGGTCGAGGACGTCGATCAGCCGATTGTGGGTGCGGATTTCAAAATGTTCGTGCGAGTCTTTGTCTATGAACGTCGAGCGCCGAATTGTAAACCTTTCTATGCGAGTTGGCAAGGGTACCGGGCCAACTACTCGGGCACCGGTTCTCTCGGCGGTCTCGACGATGCGTTTGGCCGACTGGTCGAGGACGCGATGGTCGTATGCTTTGAGGCGGATGCGGATCTTCTGCTTGGCCATGATCAACTCATTCCAATATCTTGGTGATCACGCCGGCGCCGACCGTCAGGCCGCCTTCGCGGATGGCGAACTTGGAGCCCTGCTCGAGGGCCACCGGCACGATCAACTCCACTTCCAGGTTCACGTTGTCGCCC
>Ga0073934_10000734_pt1 | contig 88889 bp, 71 predicted proteins | sample LarsenN4metaG_FD_76834 | JGI IMG/M metagenome (GOLD analysis project Ga0073934, IMG submission 76834) | Hot spring sediment bacterial and archeal communities from British Columbia, Canada, to study Microbial Dark Matter (Phase II) - Larsen... ...
AAGCCGTCTGGATTTTTGCTGACCGTTGAATCAGTCGGCTCGATTAGCCGAGCCGGATGACGATGAGCGAGCACAACGGCGCCGAGTTGTTCCTTGACAGCCTTCTCGAACGCCTGAACGTCACCCGGACTGAAATAGATCCGGATCTGACGCCCCATTGCAAGCCTGAGTTTTGATTGCGAAGCCGAGCTTATAGGTCATGGATGCAGTATAGACTTTGATGGCCCGCCCCGCATCGTCCACATCGTAATTCACGATCCGGCCCGACGGATACTGGATCGTCTGGTTGAAGTAATTAATGAACGCGTGCATTTGAGGCCGCAATTGCGACATCGAACAAATCGAAGAGAGGGTCTTCAAGGTATGCGAACGGCCCATCTGTGCTGCAAAGCATGATGCTGTTACGAAGACTATGAACTTCCCGTTCGGAACGCGAAGATAGCGCGGATCGAATCTCATCATCAGAGACCCTGTCAGGATTCCACTTCAGAGACAACCGACTAAGGTAAGATTCTAGTTTGTCAATGAAATCAGCAGTAGCACCCCGTTCATCACGGCGATAGCCGTAATCTCGAGATTGTCGCCTTGCCGCCATGAGATGAACGGATTCCTCTGCACAAAGATAGAGCCCACCTCGATCGTGAAGGATCGCCACCCAGTTAAGGTCAGAAAGAAAATCACGCAGGTTCCGGTGGTAGAGTGCATGAGCCGTGAAAGGGTGCACTTCTAGTTCGGTGCAGATCATAAGGTGCTCTGGATTCAAACGGAGAATAATCTGGGCCGCAACGTCCAAGAGCAACTCTGAGTTGCGAGCGATTCGGGAGATCATGTGCATGAACCGGTCCTGCTCTCCAGTTGCCGCGGCGACGCGAGTACGTTCGATCAACTCGCTGGGAATGCCAAAAACCTTCAGGTTCGAGAACGTAAATCGAATCAATCCATTACGTTTGTATTCGTAACCGTCGGGACCAAACTCGGGTCCGGTCAATCGGATCCACAAGGGATGCGCTGTTTCCTCCAATTGCTGTGCAGAGGGCTCATACAAGATGCACGGAAACGCGAGATCAGCATGCAAAAGATAGTCGCGCGCGACAAAGTTATTAGGCGCTCGCCAGGCGCCGCTGAATTCGTGTGCGAAGAACTTTAGCTCGGTGAGAATATTGTTCTCTCCGCGCTCGCATATTTTGAGCTTGATGACGGTGCTCGATGGCAGCTGAAATCCCATGACGTCCGACTCCAGAATGACCGAAACACACTCTCGGAAAAGCGCTGGCCAAAGCTTCGTATCGTTCTGACCGAACCAGAGATGAAGTCCGACATCAAATCCCATAAGCCGTCTTAGTCGATAAAGAACACGTTGATTGCCTGGCCTTCAACCGTTTCAACTTCCCACTCCCAACGCTTCCTCTTCTTGCTCCAGACCTGACGCTGAAGCTGATTGCCGGATACACGGAAGCCTCCCTCGAGTACTTGGCCCTTCTTGAGGACAATCTCGGCCCTGAATCGCACGTCGCCCTGATTAGCCAGTAGAGCCTTCGCAGTTTCACCTAACTGGGATACCGCATCAGCAATGCTTGACCCCTTTGCTTCGCCAAGCACGTATGTACCGCTTTCAGTTACTCCAATAAAATCTGCGGCCTTCTCGGTTCTTGATAATCCCAATACGGATCGCACCTGGTTGTCGCCTGCACCGAGGAGCCCAACGCCCTCATTGAGATAGCGCTTGGCGGCTGCAGCTTCAAGTGCGTTCTCAAAGCGTACAGATCCCTTGGCTGCTTGCAGCCCAGCGTAACCCATATCGGCGACCCGTCGCGTCCAAGAGCCTGGAACGTAGGGAAGGAATACTGATGCGGCATCCCAAACGGCGTATCCAGCTGCTGCCCAAGAAGGTTGCTTGGCAAGACCCCAAACGCTGCTCGCAAGCGAAGCCAAATCGACAAATGTTTCAACGGGAATTCGACCATCTGGATCCGTGTAGCGCAGCGGATTGTTAAAGGTGTAGGCGTACCTGTTCCAACTCTGTGGATTTGGCGGGTCCGCACTTTCCATTGCGGGGTCAACCGAGAGAAATCTTCCCTGCGCTGCGGAGTAATATCGTGCGCCAAAGAAGTCTAGTTTGGTCTCGTCCCGTTCTTTGCCGGTGAATTTCTGTGGCAAACGGCTTGTCAACTGTGCCTCTGGATTGCTGTGGTAGCACGATGGTGTGCGCTCGTTGTCGGCGGCGCTGAGCAGGCGTCCGAAAGGCAGATAGTCATAGCATTCCAGAATCGAGGCCGTGCCGCCGGAAGGCTTCTCGCCGGTCACCGCGCGCACGCTGCCCAGCATGTCCGTAAATGCCCATGATGTGCCAGTCGCCGCTGGCTGCTCCGTCGAATATTCCGCGGCCAGTTGACCCAGAGCGTTGTAGATGAAGTAAGTCGTCGCCGAAGATCCTCCTGAAGGCGTCCAGACCTTCCTCACGCGGCGGCCGTCTCCGTCGTATGCAAACGTGAGATTGCCATTGCCGGGACTCGTTACGCTGACATTCCGGTTTTCCGCGTCGTAAGCCAGCGTGAAGGGAGTGTAGAAGGTCTGGTTTCCAGCAGCGTCATACTGCGCTCCGGCGACGCCCAAGCGGTTGGTCGCCGGATCGAAGTTCGACTGCGCCGTGGGTTCATGGGTATCGCCATACTGTACGCCGCTACTGGACGCGACCCAGCGATTGCCGTAACGATCGTAACCGTAGATACGGCCAAAGCCGCCCGCCTCGCCCGCGGACGCCAGACGGTTCACGCCGTCGTAGCCGAAAGTCTGCGTCCAGCTCAGCCCAGAATGGCGAATGACATGACTCGTCAGATTGCCGTTGTTGAGGGTTGCTGAATAGTTGTATTCCAACTCCAGCCGGTCGCTGAGGCCCTGATCCGTCCCGAGCTTGAACTTCGTCGGCGTTCCTGGAGTTTGATAGTCGCGCGTTTCCCAAAGGTCGTTGCCGAGCTTCATCTTCGCAATGCGGCCGTCCGGTGTATATGGCGTCGATGCGGCGGTCATGTCCGCATAGGTCATGGATGCAGTATAGACTTTGATGGCCCGGCCCGCATCGTCCACGTCGTTATTCACGATCCGGCCCGACGGATACTGGATCGTCTTGAGGCTGTTATTGAGCCAGTACGTGTAACCGAAAGCATGCGCATTGGGATTGCCCGCAATCGTGTGCGTGCTGGCTGCAACGCGGCCGAGGGCGTCATAGCCATCATGCACGGTGGAGGCCGCGCTGGACGCGACCGATTGGAGCTGCCCCACGTTCGGAGAAGCGGCGCCCGCCAGATAATAGGAATAGGTAACGGCGGGTGTGAGTCCGCCGTCGTTGGCATAACTCTTGGCGACAACCCGTTGCAGGGCGTCATAACTGAAGTTGGTCACCATCCCGCGGGCGTCGGTGCGGGTCTGCAGTTGGCCGGTGTCAAAATAGGTGTAACTGGTCGTCCCACTTTCCGGGTTCGTGGCGGACAGCAGTCGGCTGAGGGAGCTGTAGAGGAAACTGCGCGTCTGGGCGCCCTGACTGACCTGAACGAGATTATCCAGTGGATCATACGCGTAATGGGTCTCGTAGTTCAGACCATAGGGATCTTCAACCACCTCCACCAGCCGACCGAGCGCATCACGGCGTTCTCGACGCACTTTGCCCGCAGGATCAATGATCGTCGTCTGATCCGCGTCAAACACAGTTTGCGTGATACCCGTGCGGTTGATGGACGATCCGCAATCGGTGGGTTCGGTACTGCCTTTGAAGACAGCGACAGCAGTTACTCGATTCAGCGGATCCAACTGAGTGCACGTCCACTCCAGCGCAGGATCGGACAATCCGCGATAGGGCGTCGAGCGGATCACACGGCGCCCCCCGGATACCGAGAGATGGGTTGTTTTCGCCTTAATTCCGTCCGGATTTCCCGGTTCGGATGTGCGAACCAGGACAGGACGCCCTAGTTGATCGTATTGGGTGGCCGTCTGCAGTTTGCCGTCTCCGAAGGCGGCCAAGTCCGATTTGACCGTGACGATGCGATTGGCGTCGTCGTATGTCGTCTCCGTCCGTCTCACGTTGGCTTCATTGACCGTCAACACACGTCCGCCATTGTCGTACGTGTACGATGTGGCGATGTTGTTATCCAGATCCGTTTTCGAGTCCAACGCATCGGAATTCGGTCTCCAGGCATAGCCCCAAGACCGCTGTTCCGCCGTGCCATACGCGTGATCCACGCGCGTCGGATTGTTTCCTTGCGCATCGTAGGTGATGTGAGTCCGGACCGCCGGTTCGTAGATATCCTCCAGATTTCCGTACGCGTCATACGATCGGGCCAGCACCTGGGCGTTGGCGGCGGACAGTTCGCCAAGACCTGGCAAGCCAGGCGACTTGACGCTATCCCATCGCTTTTCGGCCGTAAGATTCCCCTTTGTCAGCGGATCGTCATAGTCAAACTCCGTTGCCGCAAAAACGGTCACCCCGTCGGACACTGTTCGACGCCGCACCGCATTGAGCCGGCGCGGTCCCGTTGGCTGCCACGGCGCGCTGTGCGGCCGCGAATAGACGTTTGCGTCATCGGCCGGCAGAGAAGCGACCGAAGTCGGCGCGTGATAAATCATGCTTGTGACGCGCCGCAGGGTTACTCCCGCTTCGACTTCCGAAGGGTTATAACCGGGGCCGAAGGGAATGTGCGGAACCCAGTCGTATTCCGTCTTCTGCAGGAGGTTTCCGTTCTTGTCATAGACAAGGTTTGTGACCGCCGTTTTTGACGGCTGACCCGAGGCATCGCCGACTGTGACTGCCTCACGTTCGATATACGGATTCTGCTCGAATTTGGGCAGTGCATAGACCTTGTTCATGCTCCAGATCCGTTTACGAATCGATCCATTCGGCTCTTCAATGCGATACACGAGCGGCGCCCGGCCGGACTCCGGCCATTGCGCATCCACGTTGTACCAGTGGACGCTCTGTCCTCCATCGGGATGGACAATCGTCTTGTTGTAGTACTGGCCCGCCACGATATTCCGCGTATAAGTCCACCGCAAGTCGGTGAGGCCGTCATGGCTGATCGTCTTCTCAACGACCGCATTCAAGGAAGCGATGGCCTCGGTTGAAGGCACAAACACGCCCGCCTGCTCGTAACGGTATCGGTATTCCGACCCGCTGGGCATGCGCATGTAATCCAGTTCGCCGTAGCCCGGCTCTGGATCGTTATTGTCGTTGTAGCCGAATGCGTAACTGTTCCATATGGGAGGCGGATCGGTCGCCGGCGCCAGCGGCAGTTGAATGTTCTTGACGACTAAGTGGCTGGCATACAGCGGCGTTGTATGCCACCAGGGTGCGACTGACCACCCGTAGTCCCTGCCGTCGTTTCCGATTACCATGCCTTGCCACGTGACGGTCGAGGTCATCGGCCCATTGGGACCTGGCGCCACGATCCTATCCTCCACCTGCCCGCCAAACATGTCGGCATACACTCTAATTTCACGATCCGAGTCATCGACGATCGCAGTATAGAGCTGGCTGCATTCCGGAGGATCATCGCAGCCTTTGATGAAGCGGATGCGGTTGTCGCTGGCGTCATAGATTTCTTGGACGCCCCAAGTGCCCAGGCCTACAATCCGGCTTCCATCCGGGAGGTACAGATACCAGGGCTTATTCCAGTAGTCCCACGTCCCATCAGCGAAGATTTCCAGCTTTAGGAAGCTGCCGTCGGCCGAGTAGTAGGTGAGCCATCCTAGCATTCCCTGGCCGACCCATCCATTGCAGTAGTTCTTCCACATGCCGTTGGGAGCATAGTGAAAGAATCCATCTCCGTTGTACGGCCAACCCGTGTCGCCTCTCAAGTGCATCAGGTGCATGGCGCCGTCCAGAGTCCCTACTCTCACGCGATATGTGCGTTGCGGCAAGCAATTAGTGCCATCGGGGTCCGCGCGCTCTTCCACATCCAATATCAAGTTCCAGAAGTTGTACTTCCACCCGCCCGTCAACGTCATCGGTTGGAGCGTATACGCCGGCTCGGGGCCATGCGTCTGGTTCCAGGGCCACGGCGGCAGGAGCCATTCCGGCTGCACATCATATAAGTGAGAATCGTAGGTCAGGTTCAAGTCGAATCCAGATCCGCCTCGGCCGCGCGGCAGCGACGCCAAGGGAATCTCCAGGTGGAGCTTGCCATTGACGATGTCGATGTGGTCGACCGGGCTGCTGAGCTGGTCCGCCGTCGGCATGAGGCCGCGCGGGGGGCGAGTTTCGACCTCATACAGATCCTGGGCGCCCGCGGCCAAGAGGGCGCCCTGAAACAGTAGAGATGTTAGCAATAGAGCGGTATAACGCAGAACAGACACGTCACTCCTCCTAAGCGATGGCGAATCTATCGAAAGGTATCCGGTTCCTGCCGCGGCGCTGCTGATACGGCCGCAACGACAAATGAGAAGACGAGCCGTTTGTCTTCGAATCGGTCGATACGGCCCGGATACGCGGACCCATTCGTAACCTGCCAATTTGAAAACCGTGTTTCGATGCTCACGCCGGGACCCAACGTGGAATCGTGATACCGCGTGCTCATCAAGAGCCCCGATTGTGTGTCGAAGTAGTAGCGTCGGATTCGAACGGCTTTATCCGCACGGGTCGGGACTGCTGCCGCGACTTCGTAGACGTCGTAGCGCGGTCCTTTATAGTCCGGGACTCTGCGCGGATCCGCGCCGAAACCTTTGCCTAAGAGGCGCACTGCCTCGCCACGTTGCACAGATCTCAACATGCCTTCGGTCGTGTCTGAAACAAAGGTCTCCAGGATCGCCTCGTCCGTTGGCGTGCGGACGCGATAGCTTTGCGCCCCGTCAAACGCCGCTGCCGCCGCTCCGGACCTCACGAGTCGTACCAGCCCAGGCAGTTGGTGGATCACTTGCAACGGCGTACGGTTTCCCGCGGCATCCAGAAATTCACCCACATACACCGTCTGTTCTTTGCCGCCGACCTGAACGCGGCTCCCCAAAGCGGCGACCTGAGGCAAGACGCTGCTGGGCATTCCCGTAAACAGCCCACGCCGATCTGCGGCAGGAGCACGAGTTTGTGAGACTTGACCCCATGCGGTCACGCCTGCCAACAGCAGAACTCCGCTCAGGGCCAGGCATGGCTTTGTTCTGTCCTTTTGTCGCTTCATTGTTTTCTCCGAGGCTTGGTCACAATGCGCCTTTCGCTCTCTAGTTCCACTGAGCAGGTATAAACGACGCCGCACAGTGGGAATGCCAGACGCTATTGTTCGTCTTTGCCGACTCATATCTTCTCCTTCACGCTGGCATCGACTTCCCGGCCTTGGGCTATGGAGGCGTCGTGGTCTCTACCGCCAATACTCTGCCGCCCAGATAGATGTATTCTTTCACCCCGCTGATGCCGAGACCCGGCACTGCCAGGTTCCCCGAATTCTCCAGCAGCAGGTTCGGCAGCCCGAATGGAGACATTCCGTGAATGTAGATCGGCTTGCCGGCGTGTTGCTGACGCACCGAAAGCGGGATTAACACCCAGAACCGGTAGTTCGACCCTGTGGAGCTGCACGATGCCGCAATAGCGGGCTCGCTCGCCTGGTTTGCCGTGGCGGCGCCAATGAACGTTCCGCCGGGGTTGGGACCGCCGACAAAAATCTGGATGTCGATCGGATTGGAATGATTCTTGGCGCAAGCCCATCCCTTCAGGTAGAAGTCGTCTCCCTGCTTGACGACTGCTTCGAAATTTCCAGTTACCGACAGATCGATCGTGGGAATCGCAAAAGATCCCGATTGCGTGACCAGCAGGTTGTCCAGCCCAAACGGCGAGATCCCGTGAATGTAGATCGGCTGGCCTCCATGCTGCTGCCGGATGGCCGGCGTCAGCAGAATGCTGAACCGATAGCTGGAGCCCGTCGAATCGCACGACGCAGCCACTTCGGGCTCGCTCGGCTGATTCGCCATGCCCGTATAAACATGCGTTCCCCCTCCGCCGGCCGGACCTCCCACATACATATGCACTTCAATGCTTCCCGCGTGCGTCTTCGCGCACGCCCAGCCGGTCACGTGGTATTGCGGACCGACTTCCACGACGCCGTCGATATGACCCACAACCGCCCGGTCGACCGGCGGCAGGTAGACGTGCCCCGACCAGTTCGCCAGGAGAGGATTCACCGCCCACGCATTCAGACCCGCCGTGTCGTGCGGATACCAGGCGACCGCGTTCGTCCGCAGCGTGATCAGCGTAGGGCTCACGACGAGGTTGGTGTAGGAATTCGGAATGATGTCCGGACTTCCATTGGGCCGAAAGTCCACATACGCATTCAGCGGGAATGCGCCCGACAGCCATACGCACCGCTTATCGGAACACTCCACTCCTCCTGCGCTGATGGTAGGGCGCGCCGCTTGCGCCCACCTCCAGGCCGAGAATGTTCCATCGCTGTTAACCACGCGCATATAGATCCCGCCGTTGCCGAACCACTGGAGAAGGGCGGGATCGGTGATCTGGAAATAGAGCCAGCCGCCTTCCGGCGCCAGCCAGAACGAGGGCGACGTCTGCCAGGCTGGACCGTAGTACGTTTGCTGAATCGACCAGTCGGCGGAGAACACCTCTACGCGCGAATCCTGCTGCAGCAGAGAGCCTGACAACCACGCGCAGTCCCAGTTGTCGCACATGTAGCCCACGTTGTCGATGACCGGCCCGGACCAGGAGGCCACGGTGAAACTTGCGCTGGCGGGATACCAGTTCCCCTGGTACCACACGCCGGTGATTGAATACTGACCTTCGGCCCATCCATCGATGCAGAAGTCCGTTTGAGTGCTATTGACTTCCCAGTATTCAGGGCCTCCCAACGGCGTGTAGACCTCCAGATACACAGGCGCCGCGTCCACCCACAGCGTCCCGCAGGAGGGCGACCCGGGCGGCAAATAGAGTTCCGTCGGCGACACGCTGACCTGCGCGAACGCCTGAGATGGAACTACAAGAAAGCCGGCGGCCAGGAAGAAGAACAAGACCATGCGTCTTGAGTCCAGCATCAGCGCCCTCCATCGGGGACCGCTCGAATCGGCCCCGGCGCCGCGTCCCGCTTGGCGGCGACATACCGCACGGAGGCAAACTGCAACTCTTCCCGTTTGGCGCCATTGACGAAGTGTTCAACCTTGAACGCGGTCGCGAGACCGTTGATCATTCGAAAGTCGGAGAAGACATACGACTCCAGGTTGGGAAGGAGGCGTCCCGAGAGGTCTGGCGAGCGGCCACGCTGAAATTCCATCCGCGTCACGCGCGACGTCACGCTATCGACCAGATACCGCGTCACGCCGCCGGCCTCGCGGAGGACGAGCGCCCGCGCGCCGTCCTTGCCCCCGCCATCCAGCACCGTCGCGTTGCGCTTCCCGCTCTCCAGAAGCGGAACCAGCCCGCGGTCATGCGCTGTTTGAAGGAAACTGAGAATCCGCCGCGCCCATGGCTCCACCGGACCCACGCCGCTCACCTTCCAGGCCTTGCCGTCCGCTTGCTTGAGGAGGACCTGCTGCGCGCTCAATCCGTTTCGAAGAACAGTGACGCCGTAGGCGGTCGAACCATGCTCCGAGTGAACTGTGACGACGCCCTCGCCGAGGAAATCCATCTCTGCAAGCCGTGAACTCGCGTGCGCCTCTCGCCAATCCGCTGGAGAACGACGCTGTCGGAGGCGAGAGCCGAGGCGGGCGAAGGAATCGTAATACTTCGGTCGGCGGGAACGGGCGCAAAGAACGACGGTTGTTGGGAACTACGGGGAGCTTGGGCCGAGACGGACGGCGGCGCGGTCAACCATGACGCGCCGCTCCAAAAGGATAGTAGAAGCAGCGGGAACCGGCGCCATGTGCGCGGTCGCAGACCGCGCCTACAGCACGCCCCCCCGAGTAACGAATAACGCGCCCGCTGGTTTGATGCATACGTCCTCCGAAAGCCAGGATTCGTTCTGTTGCTTGTTCCGGCTTTTTTGTGCGGGCTATTCAAGAACGGGGTCACGCGAATGGCAAGTGGGTGCATGCGCGAACCGTAGTCCCGCATCGCTTATCGGCCGTCGCGTCGGCCCGAAGAATTACGCAGGGGACCGCCGGAAACTCCCGGCCGTCCGCGCGAAGGCCGCCGCCGTGCACCATCTCTTGAAACGACTCAATGGGAGGTCATCAGATGCGTCGCAAAGTTTCTCAGCTTCTCATGTTGGCGGGCCTACTAATAGCCGCATTGCCGTTGACTGCGCAGCACGTCAACATGGACTTCAACGACAAGATCAATTTTTCAAAGTACCGCACGTATTACTGGCAGAAGATCGACATGCCGGACGACATCTGGAAGGAGCGAGCGCGCGAAGCGATTGACGCTGCGCTGGCCTCGAAAGGCTGGATGCGGGTCGATGCAGACGGCGACGTGGCGCTTGTCGCGATGGGCGCCACGCAAACGAAAACGGAGCTCGAAACGTTCTACGACGGAATGGGAGGCTGGGGCTGGTATGGATGGGGAGGCGGCGTCGCAACGACCGTTCCAGTCCAACACACCGAAGGTACTCTCATCGTGGATATGTTCGACGCGGAATCCAAACAATTGATCTGGAGAGCCAGCGCGACCGATTCGGTCGGGAAAGATCCGGAACACAACGTCAAGAAGCTGAACAAGGCGGTGGAAAAGATGTTCAAGAAGTTTCCGCCTCAGCCCGGCGACAAGAAACGTTCGTAGGAATTTGGGGACAGAGACGAATTTCCTGCGCAGTGACGGAACCGTCAGGCTCATAGCGACGTCACTGCGCAGGAAATTCGTCTCTGTCCCCAAATTCCCGGAGTTGCGCTACAGTCTACGCGCCAACTGCAGCGAACCATTTCGACGGCGGGCGTTGGCGACGACCGTGACTTCTCTGAGCGGTCTGACGGCCGCGATGCTTTCGGCCATTTCGAGCACGTCGTAGGGCTTCCTGAAAATCCGGTAGGAGGCCAGCCACGGCTGGGCCTTGAGTGCGACCTCCGGGTCGGCGCAGGTGAACACGAACGCCCGGCTTGGGAAGGAGCGCATCAGATGAATCGCGACCGCTCCGGACTTCGAATACGGCGGCGCGAGATCGAAGACGACGACGTGAGATCCAGTGCTGCGGATCAACTCCTCAATTGTTGCAGTGTCTTCCTGCGGCTCCAGACCTGCGGCGTGGAGACCGCGCTGAAGAAGAGCCATGGAGACGACGGTAATCACATCCGGATTCCAAAGAACCAAGGCGACGTCGATTTGAGCTTTCATGGCGATGCATGGTGAATCGGCCGCCAAGAATTTTGAATCCGCAAAACTCCCCGGCCGGACGGGACAAATCTTCCGAACGCCGCATTACACCAGCTTGGCCCGCACGGCGTAGCGGATCAGCTCGGCCGTCGTCTGTACGCCGAGCTGTCGCATGATTTCATACTTGTGAGACTCCGTCGTTCGCGTTGAGATGCCGAGCTGCGCCGCGACTTCTTTCATCGTCTTTCCCTCGGCGAGCAATTGCAGCACTTCGCGCTGGCGCACTGTGAGTATGGCCTCGCGGGACGGCTGTTTGCCGCCTGTGGCGATCAACGTGGAAATCAGATCTCCGGCGAGCTTCGGCGTGATGTAAATGTTGCCGCGGGCGACGCACTGAATGGCGGTGATGAACTCGTCGGCGCCGCATAGTTTCAGAACGTAGCCCGAAGCTCCCGCGCGAAACGCTTCCTCAACCAGCGGAAGATCCGCGTGCATGCTGAGGAATAGCAGCTTCGACGTATTCCCTTCCTTGCGCAGAATTCGGGCCGCATCAATTCCATTCAGTGACGGCATTGAAATATCCATCACGATGACGTCGGGCTTGAATTGTCTGGCCAGATCGAGCATCACCCGTCCGTCATGCGCGGTTCCGACGATATCGAACTCCTGGCGGACCACCCCGACGAGCGCGTCCATGAGAATGGCGTGATCGTCCGCCAAAAGCAGTCGTGTGCGTTGCATCGTTGTTCCTCCGGCAGTGTGCAGCGTCTCTCGAACGGAAATTAAAGGAAATCCGGCCAATTCTGTAATGACGGTGGGGACATTATGTAGGCGGAAAGTGGACGCCAAAATTAAATATGGCGCTCTCGAAAAAAGCATGCACAATGTGGCGTACATCTGCAGCGCGTTGATCATGACAGCAAACCGTCGTCCACACGCGCGGGTGCGTATGTTTCATTTCCTCGTACATTCTGGTCGCCGCTTCAGGGCGTCGGTAATTACAGGCCGACAGGACTTGGAGTTTTGATTCCCCGGAAATTTCCGTGGACGGCAGCAATGAACTGGGCTGCATCGTGAGGTGACAAGATGTCCATACAAGACTTGGTCCAGCGTCTGAGTTCCCTTCTCTTCGGATGGTACGGCATAGGCATTGCGGGCGTTTTCCTCGTGCAAGCGTCGCTGATCGGATTCCTGCTCGTCGAACGCACGCGCCGCCGCCGGATACAGACCACGCTCGATGAACGTCTCCGCTTTGAAAAGCTGGTGTCCGAATTGTCCGCCGACTTCGCTCGGAAGCCCGCCGCGCAGGTGGATTGCGCCATCGACGCATGGCTTCACGCTTTGAGCGATTCGCTCGGGTTCCAATCTGAAACGTTCTTCGCGCTTCCCAAGGGCGGAACGGGCGCAGAGAACGCCGCCAAGCCGGCGGGCGTCCTGCGTGAACGCGTGCTGCGCTTCGCCGACGCCCTTGAGCGCGGCGAAGTCGTCCAAGCCATGCCCGCCAACGGAAAACAGGAATCCACGTCATTGCTCGCCGTGCCTATTGAAGTAGGTGAAACCGTGTTTGTGCTCGCGCTCGCAGGCGGTCGCGACCATCGCGGAGAGATCCAGGATCTTGTGCAGCGGCTCTCGCTGGTGGGCCAGATCTTCGCCGACGCCATTCTACGTAAACGGGACGAAGAAGCGCTGCGGAACATCGCTTCAGGAGTCTCGGCGACCACGGGAGAAACGTTCTTCCGCGCGCTGGCGAGCCACTTGAGCGCCGGCCTCGAAACCGATTGCGCATACATCTGCGAGGTGATCGACGCTCGCCGGAATCGGGTCAGAACTCTTGCCGCCTGCATCGACGGCGAGATCTCGGAGAACGTGGAATACGATCCCGAGGGGACGCCCTGCCAGACCGTGCTCGACGCCGGACGGAACGTATGCGTCAGCGGCGTCCAGGCCGCATACCCCAAAGATTCAGCGTTGAAGCAAATGGGTCTGGAAAGCTATCTGGGCGTCGCCCTTTCAGACTCCAACGGACGTCCATTCGGGCTGATCTGCGTCGCGAGCCGCAAGCCGCTTCGCAATATCAAGACCGCCGAAGCGATGCTTCAGATCTTCGCCGCGCGCGCTTCCGCGGAAATCGAGCGCCAGAAAGCGGAACGAGCCCTCCGGGAGGCCGAAGCCAAGAACCGCGCCATCGTGTCGGCGATTCCCGACCTGCTCTTTCTTCAAGATGAAAACGGCGTGTATCTGGATTACTACGCCCGAGATCCCGGTCAACTGTATGCGCCGCCGGAAGCCTTTCTTGGAAAGACAATGCGGGACGTTCTGCCCTCCGAGCTTTGTTGCGCCGCAGAAGAGAAATTCCGCGAAGCAGCGGACGGCGGGGCGACGTCTCCCCTTGAATACAGCCTCACGATCGGTGGAGAGCTGCGTTTCTACGAGATCCGCGTATCCAAAATCGGCGACAAATATCTCAGCATCGTGCGCGACATCACGAAGAGAAAACAGGCGGAACGCGAGCTGAAAGAAAACAAATTGTTCATCGAGCGGATCACCGATACAGTGCCGAGCGCCGTCTTCCTGTACGATCTGCAGGAACACCGCCTTGTTTACATCAACAGGCAGGTCAAAGCGATCTTCGGTTACAGCGATCAGGAGTTTCTCGCTATGGGAAACGGTTTCATCGAGCGTCTCGCGCACCCGGAGGACGCGCCGCGGATGCGGAAGCACTTTGCGTGCTACGAAGGAGGGGCCGACGGCCAGGTGTTCACGTTCTTGTGGCGGGCCCGCCACAAGAGCGGAGAGTGGAGATGGATTCGCTGCCAGGAAACAATTTTCTCCCGAACCGAAGACGGCCGCGCTAAACTCACCATCGGCGCTGCGACCGACATCACGGAATTAAAGCGCGTTCAGGACGAACTGCAGCAACTCTCCTCCCGCCTTATCGATATGCAGGATGAAGAGAGAAGGAAGATCGCCAGCGAGCTGGATGACGTGACGGCGCAGAATCTGTTTGCGATTTCATTGAATCTGGAGCGCCTCCGCCAGGCCGATTCTGCACCATCGAAAAACGAAGAGATTGTGGCGGAGTGCCAGGAACTGTGCGAACGAAGCCTGCGAGAAATCCGTACGCTGTCGTACCTGCTTCATCCGCCGGCGCTGGACAAGGTGGGTCTGGTTTCGACATTGAGATGGTACATCGACGGATTCGCCAAAAGGAGCGGCATCGACGTCCGGCTTGAAGCCGAATCGATCGGGCGGTTGCCCCACGAAATGGAGGTTGATTTGTTCCGCGTCGTACAGGAAGGCCTCGCGAATGTCGTACGGCACTCCGGGAGCGCTGCGGCGACCGTGCGCATCACCACGAGCGACAATCAAATCGTCCTGGAGATCCGCGACTATGGACGCGGAGTTCAGCGCACAGCGTCGCCGTCGGAAGCAGCGACGGCCGCGTGGATCGGCGCGGGAATACCTGGCCTGCGGGAAAGACTCCGGCAGTTCGGCGGACGCCTCGAACTGAAGGCCGTCGATCCGGGCGCGGTCCTTGTCGCCACGGCGCCCCTGCCCGCTGAGGTCAGCGCAAAGGCCGCCGCCGTTGGGAATGAGAAGCTGTCATGAAGCAAGCACGACTCCGAGTATTGCTCGCGGATGACCACGACGTCGTGCGCAAAGGCCTTCGCGCCGTTCTGGAAGCGCGCGAAGGCTGGAGCGTGTGCGGCGAAGCCAATAACGGCCGCGAGGCCGTCAAGCTTGCGGCGGAACTCAAGCCGGACGTCGCCGTGCTCGACCTCGAGATGCCGGAGCTGAACGGACTGGAAGCGACCCGGCAGATCCGGAAAGATCAGCCGGAAGTCGAAGTCCTCATCTTCACCATGCACGACACCGAATATCTCATCCGCGAGGTGTTGAGCGCCGGCGCCCGCGCGTACGTTCTGAAATCCGACGGCGGCCGCAAGCTCGTGGAAGCCATCGAAGCCGTGTCTCGTCACAAGCCGTTTTTTACGGCCAAAGCTTCCGAAGCGCTTCTCAACAATTTCCTGAAGTCTCGGAATCCTGCCGCGCAAAACTCCGTCTTGACGGACCGCGAGCGCGAAATCGTTCAGTTGGTCGCCGAGGGAAAGACCAACAAGGAAGTGGCCGCGGCGCTGCGTATCAGCGTCAAGACCGTCGAGACGCACCGCGCCGCCGCCATGCGCAAACTCGGTTTCAGTTCGATTGTTCCGCTGGTTCGTTATGCGGTGCGGAATAAGCTCATTGAGCCTTAGGCCGCAGTAGTCACCGGTATCGTGACCCGGACTTCGGTGCCGCAGCCGGGCGCGCTGTCCACCTCGAGACTGCCGCGAAGATACTGAACGCGCTCCTTCATGCTGATCAGCCCGAGCCCGCCCTTCCGAATCGCCTCGCCCTCAACAAAGCCTTTACCGGTGTCGCTGACGCGCAACCGGACCTGCCGGCGCGTCCGTTCGAAAACCAGGCGCGCCTGGCCCGCGCCGGAATGGCGCGCGATGTTCTGCAGGCATTCCTGGGCCACTCTGAAGACGCAGAGTCCGACTTCCGTCGGCAGATCCTCGATGACTGGCGGCACGACCACGTCGATTCTCAATCCGCGCGTCTTCTCGAACTCTTCGCACAGCAGCTTGAGAGATTCACTGATGCCGGCGTACTGCAGCATGGGCGGATGGAGACCGCGCGACAGACTGCGCAACGCGTTGGAGAGGTCGCTGATCTTGTCGAGGACTTCTCTTAACTGCAGAACGGTTCGATCCTCCGTTCCCGACTGCTCGCTGATGATGTGCTGAATGGAAAACGCCAGGAGCGCGATTCTGGAGCCGAGATCATCATGCATTTCAGCGGAAATCCTTCGCCGCTCTTCCTCCTGCGCATGAATCAATCTTCCCGCAAGACGACGGAGATTCCTTGATTTTTCTTCTTCAGCGCGCTTCAGCTCCGTGATGTTGGTATGCGTGATGGCGAGGCAAGCGTCCCCATAGGCGATGCGCGTTGCAGTGATGCGAAACGTAACGGGCTCCGCGGAAGCGTCGCAGTCGTAATCCGTGGAGAAGAACGGCGTCTTCCCTTTCAGAACGGAACGAATTCCCGCCAGGACCTCCCGAGCGTTTCTCGGAGAGCTCGTCGAGCGCCGGCACAAATCGACGTAGCTGGTCCCGGCGCCAACGTCTTCGGGCGAGACGCCGTACTGCCGCGCGACGATTTCCCAGTTCTCGTTCGTAGCGAGAATGATGCCTTTGGAATCGAGCAGAGCAATGCCTTCCGACGAAAGCGGCTTCAAATCCACCACATCCCGGATGATTGCCGCTTTGACTCGGGCAGCTCCGCCAATCGTGCCAGTCCGATTCTTGAAGTCGCTCATGAATCCCTTTCAACCTCTCGAAAATCGCAATCCAATCGTTTGCACAACCCCGGCGGCCGTGGCTGCCATACGGGTTGCGTAGAACCACGCGTGTCGCGACTAAGGTTTTGAAGGGACGTATCCTGCGTCGGTGACTGAAACGTGCCTACTGCAGTTGTTCGTGACGAGCCAAGTATAGTCAGCAGCGAAGAATGAAATCTAGATATTTCCATAAATCGCTTTTTAACCAAATTAGGGGGGTTCAAGCGGCGCCTTGCTCCAGGCATTTCAGAAGTTCCTGCTCCATCTCCCGCGGCAGGTCGGTCTCGACGACCTTCGGTTTGAAGTATCGCAGACGCTCCACGATCTTCTGGCGGCGTTCCGCGTCGGACCTGGCAAGCAGGATGAGCGCCGACATGCCCGGCTGCAGATCGGCGCTGATGTGTTGAATAAATCGGTTCGTGACAGCGTAGTCGATCAGCTTTCCAATCAGCCGTCCGCGAGGAGCGTCGTGCGGCGTCGCGGGCGTGACGCCGGTCACTGCGGCCATCAGCGCTCCGATCATCTGTCCGCCGTCACGATTCGCGACCACATTGAGGTCCTGGGACACGCGGACCTTTCCGTCTTTCTGCTTGATGACGACGCCAGTCTCATCTAAGTCCATCAAACCTTCGACGCCCATTCGATAGGCGGCTGCTCGAGCCTCGTCGGCTCGAAACGGATCCGTGAACATCAGTGCTACCAGGCGACTCATGCGTTTGTCTTTGCACTTCGGGGCCCGTTCGCACTGCCCGGGAGTCCGCACCGTATTAATCCGTACCGGCGCGCTCGCCGCGCCGTGAGGCTACGATCTTGCATGCTAATGGCCGATGGCTGACGAGTCGCAACTGCACGTTCACACGCCGCTCGTCTCGGTCGTCGACGACGACGCTTCGACGCGCATGCACGTCGAGCGGCTGACGGCGTCCATCGGCTTCCGATGCCGCGGATTCGCGTCAGCGGAAGAATTTCGGCTGAAGGGCGATCCGAAGACGCCGGGATGCATCGTGCTCGACGTGTGCATGCCGGGACAGAGCGGGCTCGAACTGCAATCGCAGTTGAATGACGCCGGCTTTCACGCGCCCATCATCTTTCTCACGGCGTTCGGCGACGTGCCCATGGCGGTTCACGCCATCAAAGCAGGCGCGGCGGATTTTCTAACCAAGCCCTGTCACAACGACGAACTGCTGGCGGCGATTCGCGCCGCGGTCGCGGCCGATCGCTCCACGCGGGATCAAAGCCAGCGCGCCGAGCAACTGCGCGAACGATTCCATGCGTTGACGGCGCGGCAGCGTCAAGTCATGGCGCTGCTGGTAAAGGGACATTTGAATAAACAGATCGCCGGCCATCTGAAGATCAGCGCGGTTACGGTGAAGTTTCACCGCCGCCAGGTCATGGAACGCATGGGGGCGTCGTCGTTGGTAGATCTGGTTCGTATGGCGGAATTGCTTTTCCCTTCGTGAGAGACCACAGAACCCGCGCCGCTTCAGGTTTTTAGCCCCTGTCCGACATCCCAGCGGCCCAACCGGTTGATACCAAGAGACCATACCCAACGGCCTTCCGGCGTCGGCAAACTAGCTATAGGTCCGCAAGAGTCCCAGGTTGGAGCGCAATTTCTTCTGAGTGGAACTGCGGCGGACAAATCTCTGATGGAGAGACGAACAATCTATGTATAGGCGCATTTGTAAATCAAAACTGTCGGTTCTCACAGTGGTTCTGTTGTTCTGTCTGTTCGTTCCCGCTGCCACCGCCGGCGACTCCAAGTGTGGTGAGGAAGCGAAAGCAAAAAAGGACAAGGTCGCCAAGGACTGCGCTGCGATGAAGGAAGACAAAAAGGACGAAGAAGCCGCTGAAGCAAAGGAGAAGCGCGCGCCAGTTGACGCCGACGAAGACATCCGTCGCGGCAAGCCTTCGGAAGCAGAGATCGTCGCAGAAGAAGTGGTCATCGAGGAAACGATCGTCAGAAAGCTCGCGATTCCGGAGAAGGCCGTCACGGAAGCCAGTCGCGCTCGAAGGGCGGCGATGATCATCGATGAGGCAACGAATATTCGCGAGACCGGCATTCCAGAAGACCTGTTGAATAAGGCTAAGGCCGTCGCGGTTTTCCCGGGCTCTACGCGCGCTGCATTTATATGGGGCGCCCGATGGGGCAAAGGCCTGGTTTCGCGACGCGACGAGGCCGGCAAGTGGCTCCCGCCGTCGTACGTCAATCTCGGAGGCGGCAACTTCGGATTCCAAATCGGAGTTGAGTCCACGGATCTGATCCTCGTCTTCACCGGCGACAAGGCCGTCAACGCACTGCTGAACGGCCAACTGACTCTGGGCGGAGATGCGGCTGCGGTAGCGGGTCCGGTGGGGCGTTACGCCCAAATCGGTACAGATTGGCTCCTGCGCTCCGGAGTCGTTGCGTATTCGAGATCCAGGGGCCTGTTCGCGGGAGTCGCGCTCAACGGCGCCGTGATCACCATCGACGACAGCTCGAACCGTGACGCTTACAGCCGACATGTTCACGGCGACGATATTCTCAAGGACGCCATGGTCGACTCCAATATCGTTGTGCAACCGTTCCTCGACGCGCTGAATGACGCGACGCAGCGAAGCCAGGCGGGCGCGCAGGCGAAGGACGCGGCCGATAACGCCGCCGATAACGCCGCCGTTGATGCGAACACGGCGCCGTGAAGACGCGCCGGAACGTGCGCCGTATTCTGACCCCCTGCCGCCTTCGGCGGCTCTCCCCCTCGAAGGGGGAGAAACGTCCTTAAGACGGGAGGGGGTCAGAACTCCGCTCCTCGGCGCTCATTCAGTTCTTCTATGACCGCGCCGCGCGCCGGATGCAGCGAAATCCAACGTGACAGGTGGACGTATCGATCGCCTGCGCCATCCGGGCCGCCGGTCGGTATCGACGGCAATAGTTCGGAGCGCAAAGATAGGAGCCGCCCTTGATGACTTTCCGGGGAACCCGGATGTCGGGCATCCGCGGGTCGAAGCTCTTGTCGCGGTCGCCGCCCCTCGGATTGATTTCGGCGCAGCAGGAGCGCGCGACGGCGCCGTGGTCTTGATACCAGTCGCTGGTCCATTCCCACACGTTGCCGATCATGTCCTCCAGGCCGTAGCCGTTCGGCGGAAACGTTCCGACGGGCGACGTCCATTCATGGCCGTCCTTCTTCAGATTCTGAAACGGAAACTCGCCCTGCCACGTGTTCGCCATGATCTTGCCGTTCGGCTCCAGTTCGTCGCCCCATGCGTAGACGGCGCCGTCGAGTCCTCCGCGCGCTGCGAATTCCCATTGAGCCTCCGTGGGAAGCTCCTTTCCAGCCCAGGCGCAATAGGCCTCGGCGTCTTCCAGCGCGACATGAACCACCGGATGATCCTCCAGACCTTCGATGGAGCTGTCGGGACCCTGCGGATGACGCCAGTCGGCGCCGGCGACGTACTTCCACCAGTTGTACGGGTTGCGCAGGTCCACCCGCTGACGCGGTTTGCTGAAGACGACCGAAGACGGAACCAGCAGCTCCGGCTTTGCGCCGGGATAGTCTTTCGGATCCGCGGGACGTTCGGCCAGAGTGACGTACCCCGTTTCCGCTGCAAAGCGAGCGAACTCCGCATTCGTCACCGGATGCACGTCCATCCAGAATCCCGTCACCGTGACGCGGTGCGCCGGGGCTTCCTCGGGATAGTGATGATCGGATCCCATGAGGAAGGCGCCGCCGGCGATCCAGACCATTTCTTGTTTTTGGGGAATCGGCCGGGTCGAAGGAGTCTGCATGGCATTTGTCCTCGCGAGCACTGTAGTTCAAGCAAGGACGGAAGCGGCGCCCGGAATACTACGGACGCGCTAGCCTGCGAAATACTCCTTTCGCGCCCGAACCTGATACCTGGAATCTTTCGTTTTGAGATTCACGCGATGGTACTTGCCGTCCTTGCGGCCCTGCGCCGGGTAGTAGCCGATGCTGTACTGGTTGCGCAGTTCCGCGGCGATTTCATCCAGCGCCTGCTCGATCTGGTTGCCGCCCCGGTCGGTCCAGTCGCCGGAGATCAGCCACGCCTTCCCTCCGCTCGCGTCGGCGAACGCATTCAGAACTCTCATGTCCACGGAATCCTGCGGAGACCGCGGATGCGGCCCGCCCGGCCCGCCGGGGACTGGAAGCGGAAACGGATTTCTACCGCGGCGCGGAACGCGAACAGGCGGCGTTTCCCCCATATTGGCGAGGGGCGCCGGAGAGATCCCGAGGCAATACACCAGCAGTTCGGACTCGCGGATCCGTTCCTTGGCGTCGTCGAATGTAATTTCGCTCGACGTGTCTTCGCCGTCGGTGATCAGCAGGATCGCCTTTTTCTTGTGCTTGCCGGATTTGATTTTCTTGAGGCCGTCCTCCAGCGCGTCATACAGCGCAGTGTCGCCGCCGACGCGCAGCCGCCGCAGGGCGGAAGTCAGTTTATTGCGGTCATCGGTAAAATCCTGCCGGAGCTGCGAGCGTCCTGAAAACGTCATCAGGAAGATATCGTCGTCTTCGTGAACGGATCGAATGAACCGCGCAACCGCCTCGGCGGCGCCGCCGATCTTCCTTTCCATGCTGCCGCTGGTATCGAGCACGATTCCCATGCTGACGGGAAGATCCAGCGACTGCTCGAAATGCGAAATAGTCTGGGCGCGCCCATCTTCTTCAATGACGAAATCGTCGGCGGTCAGGTGGGACACGTAGCGGCCTTTGCCGTCGGTGACAGTCGCAGTCACGGTGATCAACTGGACGTCAACCTTGAGCTGGGCTGCCAGTACAGTGACGCACAGAACGACAGCCGCACACGCCAATAGCGGACGAGCCATAAGATCCTCCCAACTGCAGGCGCGGTCTATGACCGCGCGTCACAGACCGCGCCTACAGTGCAGTAGTCTGCAAATCGGGCTCCGAGACGCCCTCGGTTCGCCGCCCGCCCCATTTGGCGTACAATCAGCGGCATGCCTTTAGCTCGGTGGATGGCTCTGCTGCTGGCGCTGGCGATCGGCCAGACCCAGGACATACCGGCGTACGTAAGGGAAGGCGAACGAGTGGAACGCGAGTTCCGCGCGTATCGCGACAGGCTGGCGAATTTCTATGGGATGCTGCGGGAAGCCGTCGCGCGCGAAGCGCCGGGGTTGCTGCACTGCCTGCAGGACGCGCCGCCTCAACCGGTCGTGTACGGCTATCAGTTGCTTCCGCGCATTGTGAGGGATCCCCAAGCCCCGGAATCCGCGCCTGTTCGAACGTTCTCTTATAGCTGGCCGATTACCCAAGGTTATGTAGACGGTGAAAGCGAGAAACTGCGCCGCATCGAAAATGAATTTGGGCGAGTCGCCGGCGCGGATTTCTCCCGGATGATTGAGGAGTACCAGACGCTGGTCGCCAACCAGCGCACCATTGATCAGTACGTTCAGTACAACCGCTTCTGGCAGCGGGCGATCGCGATGGACCGGGCGCGATTCGATCAGTTGACGCGGCTGTACGAGATGATGAAATCCGGAGATCCGGAGATCGGCAGCGCGGTCGCAGAGGTTCTGGGCCGGCCTGAAACGCCGGCCTCCGTCCGTGTTATTCGTTCCGCCGGCGGGGCCGATTTGCGCGTTCCCGTGTACACGGACATCGAAGACGACGCCTTCTTAACCAATGCCAGAACCGCAATCGAGAATCTATGGCAGGCCGACGACAGCGGGGCGAGATACCGGGTGAGCATCGAGTTTCGAAGGATACCGGCGTCGCAGTTGTACCGCGGCGGGAACATTCCCAGACGGGGCGATCATCTCGATATGCGCGCGCACGTCGCGCGCTTTCCCTCCGACGGCGTTGTGCTGACCACCGGCGCCGAGACGACTCATGGATTCGTGGGACGGTACGTCGCGCTGGGCCCCGGCGACCTCTCGCGGCGCACGCTCGCGCATGAATTCGGACACGCGCTGGGCTTCCGCGACGGCTACATCCGCGGCTATCGCGATCTCGGCGGGCGCGGCTTCGAAATCCTGGAGCTCACTTCGTCGTTCGACGACATCATGAGCGCGCCGCGTCAGGGCCGCGTCCAGGCCGCACACTTCAGGCTCATCATGGACGCGCTGGCGGGGAAGTGAGCAAGGCGCCGCGTGTGAGGACGGGGAATCTGAAATTGGACGAATCCTGCATCTCAAATCCGAAATCTGAGATTTCTGATTGGACTGGCGCAGGCGTCGCTGTATCCAGACAGTCCAATCCGCAATTTCAGATTTCGGATTTGAGATGCAGGATTCGTCCAATTTCAGATTCCCCGTTCGCCTGATTCCCCGGTTTCTCTAGGTATATTGATGCTTTAGTCCTTGTTCTGCTGATTGCTTTGCAACATGCGTCCCATCATTGAATTTAGAAACGTCTGTTTCTCTCTGGACGGGCGCATGATCCTGGACAACGTCTCTTTTCAGATCCAACGCGGTCAGACGCTGGTATTGCTGGGACGAAGCGGCTCGGGCAAGACAACGATCTTGAAGCTGATCAACGGGCTTCTTAAGCCAACGTCCGGCGCGGTCCTGTTTGAGGACGCCAGCACAGCCGACCTGGATCCAATCCGGCTCCGCCGTCAAATCGGCTACGTCATTCAGGAGGTGGGCCTGTTCCCGCACTATACGGTCGAGAGAAACGTCGGACTTGTGCCGCGGCTCGAGCAATGGCCCGCCGAAAAAATCGCCGCGCGCGTCCGCGAAATGCTGCATCTGGTAGGGCTGGATCCCGACGTGTTCTGCCAACGCTTTCCGCGTGAATTGTCGGGCGGACAACGGCAGCGCGTCGGCGTGGCGCGGGCTTTGGCCGCCGATCCACCGGTGCTCGCGCTGGACGAACCGTTCGGAGCGCTCGATCCGATTACCCGTTCGGAGGTGCGCCGCGAGTTCCGCAATCTCCAGGACCGGCTCAGAAAGACGATGATCTTTGTCACTCACGACGTTCAGGAAGCGTTTCAGCTCGCGACGCATATCGCATTGCTCAAGGACGGCCGGATGATTGCGATCGTAGAGCCGGAAGACTTCGCTCGAATCGAGCATCCTGAAGCGCGGGCGTTTGTGGAGAGTCTGAATTGAAGGTTTTCGAATTCATGTGGAACAATCGGTCGCTGGTGGCCCAACTCACGTCGGAGCATGTGCTGATCGTGCTGACGTCCACTCTCGTTGCGATCGCGATCGGAGTGCCTTCGGGAATCGCCATGAGCCGCAGACCGAAATTGATGAAGCCCGTGCTGACGTTCGCGAACGTCGTTCAAACGATTCCGAGTCTGGCCTTGTTCGGCTTCCTGATTCCGTTGCCTTTTCTCGGAGGAATCGGCGCAACGACGGCGGTCGTCGCGCTCGTCCTTTATTCGTTGTTACCGATCATTCGAGGCACGTTCGCGGGAATCTCCGGCGTGGACCCCGGCGTTCGCGAGGCCGGCCGCGGCATGGGAATGACGGAGGCGCAGCTGCTCTGGCACGTCGAGCTGCCGCTGGCGCTGCCGGTCATTTTTTCGGGCATTCGCGTTGCAACCGTGGTCGCCGTCGGCGTGGCGACAATCGCAGCAGCCGTCGGCGCCGGTGGTCTCGGCATGTTCATCTACCGCGGAGTTTCCATGATCGACAACAGACTTATCCTTGCCGGCGCCATTCCAGCGGCGCTGCTGGCGCTGACGGCGGACTGGTGCCTTGGGGCGCTGGAACGAAGCTTCATGCGAAGGACGCACCGTTGATCCGCGCCGCGAGTCTGATTCTCATCCTGCTGCTGGGTTCCTGCAGCGGACGGGACCGCATCGTGATCGGCTCCAAAAACTTCACGGAGCAGATCATTCTGGGAGAGTTGCTGGCGCAGCAGATCGAACGCTGGAGCGAGCTCGCCGTCGACCGCAGGTTCAACCTCGGCGGCACGCTCATCTGCCACACAGCCTTGGTCGCAGGCGATCTGGATCTGTACGTCGAATACACCGGAACGGCGCTCACGGCCATTCTCAATCAGCCGGCCGTTCACGACTCCTCCGACGCCTATGAACAGGTCCGTCGCGCCTACCGCGACCAATTCCGAATCGAGTGGACCGAGCCGCTCGGATTCAACAACACGTTCGCCATCATCGTGCGCTCGGCCGACGCACAGCGCCTTGGCCTGCGGACCATTTCCGACGCCGCTCGGCATACGCGCAACTGGACGGCCGGCTTCGGCTACGAGTTTGTAGAACGTCCCGACGGCTACGAGGGCTTGACGAAGACCTACAATCTGAAATTTCCGTCTCCGCCGCGCGTGATGGATCTGGGGCTGACCTACCAGGCGCTAGCCGCCGGGCAGGTTGACTTTATCGCAGGCAATTCGACGGATGGCCTGATCGAGTCTCTGCAGCTCGTCGTTTTGGAAGACGACAAAAGCTACTTCCCGCCTTACGACGCTGCGCCCCTAGTCCGACAGGAGACGCTGGCCCGCCATCCCGAAATCCGGAGCGCCTTGAAGGACCTTGGAGGCAAGATCAGCGAATCGGAAATGCGGCGGCTCAACTATCTCGTCGACGGAGAGCGCCGGGACGCGGCGGAGGTTGTGAAGGAGTTTTTGAATTCCGACAGATTCAGGACGCCGGACGGCAACCCGAATACATCGCGTCGGAATCAAACTCCAACTGCTGGCCGGCCCGAAGATAAATAATCGAATTCAACTGCGCGTCGAGCGGGATCTTCGAGCTGCGATTTGAGCCATCCACCAGGGTGACGTGGCCCGGCTGGGTCAGGCTTAGAAAGCTAAGACTGATCGGTCCGGCGACGGATCGGCCGATGCCGGTCTCGAAATTGCGCGCAGTATCGCATACGTCGGGCGGGATCGGGATTTCCGGCAATCGCGTCACTTGCACCGCAGGTTGATAGCCGCCGGGGTTGATGTTGACGACCGGCGGGATCGGAGTGGGATTGATATTGACGCGCAGGTACGGAACGCCTTCTTCGGTGAACTCGGGCGGCCGTTGCGCGAACGTCGTCTCCGAAAAACTCCACGCCGCCAGGCCGATTCCGGCGATTACCAAGATGGTCAGCAACCGGGACATATGCACCTCCTGATACACGCGAATTTGGGGACAGAGACCAATTTCCTGCGCCTGCCGGACCGTTAGACCTCCAGGCGGCTTCACGCGCAGGAAATTGGTCTCTGTCCCCAAATTCGCTACGATCCGACCGGAAGAATATAGAACGCCAGGCCGAGGATCGCATAAACAGCCAGCAGCAAGACGCCCTCCATCCAGTTCGATTCGCCGTCAATCGCGATGAGGTTCACGATCGCCACCGACAAGGCGACGGCCGCAATCTCGAACGTGGTGAACAGCAGGTCCAGCGGCTGGCCAAACGCATAACTGACAAACACCAGCAACGGCGCCACCATCAGCGCGATTTGCAGGCTCGACCCCACTGCGATATTCACGGCCAGGTCCATTTTGTTCTTCATCGCCACCAGGACCGCCGTACTGTGTTCGGCGGCGTTGCCGACAATGGCTACGACAAAAACTCCGATGAAGACGTCCGACATCCCCAACCGTTCCGCCGTGTGCTCAATGGCGCCGACGAGGAACTCGCTGAGAAGCGCAATCAGCGCCGTTGCCGCAATCAAGATGATCAGCGCGAGCCACATCGGCGTCGCGTGGGCGATGCCGAGCGCCTCTTCCGAATGTTCGTCGCCTTCTCCAACGTACAGATGCTTGTGCGTGCGCAGGGCGAAGACGAGACTGAGTACATAGGTCGCCGCCAGAACCACCGCGATCTCGACGCTCAGCGTGCGTTCGAGCGGCTGCCGGTCGAACCCGACCGCGAGCTGATGAAACAGGGCGGGAACGATCAGCGCAATGGCGCTCAAGGCCAGCAGCGTCGTGGAAAGAGAAGCCGCCGTACGATTGAATTTGAGACTTTCATATTTCACTCCGCCGCCGATCATCGCGAGCCCCAGAACCAGCAGAATGTTGCCGATGATGGATCCCGTGATGGAAGCCTTGACCACCTCATGAAGTCCCGCCCGCAGCGCAATGGTCGCAATGATCAATTCGGCGGCGTTGCCGAACGTCGCGTTGAGCAGGCCTCCGATTCCCGAGCCCAGGTGTTCGGCCATCCATTCCGTCGAACGGCCCATCCATCCGGCCAGTGGAATGATCGCCAACGACGACGCGATGAAAATGTAGAGCGGGTCTGCATGCGTGATTTCCAGCGCGATGGATAACGGAACGAAGAGGAGCATCCAGTTGATAGGGCGCTTCAGTTCAGTCATGAGTTTTGAGTTATAACGCAAAACTCAAAACTGTTAACTCTTCCCAATCTGCGGCAACCGTTCTGCGCCTCGCAAAATCGTAGGGAGTCCGCGGATGCGCAGATACCAGACGCGGCCGATTTCTTGATGCCATCGGCGCGCGGCCCGCAACCCGGCCGGGTTGCCGGCCCGGACGTAGCAGTACGCCGCCCGCGCGTTCATGCGCTTCAATTCGGAGTACATCAATACGCGGCACTGCGTATCGACGCCAAGCCGCCGGTATTCAGGGAATGTGAACAGATCGTACAGATAGACTTCCGACGGACCCGGCCGGAAATAGCGGTTCAATTCAGGAAGGTGCGTCGGCAGCCGCGTCGCCCAACGGTAGTGCGCCACCTGCTGTCTCGAGTCGGCTGCAAAGAAACAGACGTCTCCACGGTTCAATCGCTCCCGAACAGTAGCTTCTGACGCAGGGTCGCCTCTTGCCAGTAGCGGCGCATCCGCTATCGACGCGACTCGAAACGTAATGCCTTCGATCGTTCGCGGCTCAGGTCCAGGCTCTTCCAGATCACGCCGGAAAAAAATCAAGGCGCCCATTTCCAAAGCCGGCGCGGTGAGTTTGCCGAGGGCTCGCACTACCATGTGCTCCATGCCCCCTTCTCTAACGAGCTGAGACGCTCGATTGAAAGGTCGCAGCCAGTTCAGATTCAGACCCGCTTGCATTTTTTGCCTCAATCGCCCTTTGGAGCAGAACAATCGCGATGGAATGCTTCTTCCAAAGCAGGGCATGCGCGTTCTTTTGAGAGACAGCCCTCTTTTCGGAAAAACTACGCGGCGCCGATGACTCTCAATACGCATCCCGCAACCGCGGTTCCAATGGATTCGCGGGGCGGCGCGAGTGGACATACGCGTCGCGAAGAATGTACCCTTGACGGGACTGAATCGACATACAACCCAAGATTTTCAAATCCAAAACTTGTATATGGCTGTTCAACAATCAACCGGGAGACCGAAGAGCATGTTCTGGATCGTTTTTGTAGCCGGCGCCGTGATGTCGTGGGGCGCTTACGGGGCGCTGCTGCACCAGGGACAGACGCAGTTGGGCAATCCTCTGAAGGCGCTGCTGTGCGTCGGCGTTGCGTACTTTCTGATTGGCGTCATCGTTCCGGTGGCAGGTCTTAGCGCTCAGGGCGGCCTTTCCAACTTCAATACGACAGGCCTGATTACCGCCACCACGGCGGGAGCGCTCGGCGCGGCCGGCGCAGCCTGCATCATTTGGGCTTTCAAGAACGGGGGCCTGCCGGTTTACGTCATGCCGCTGGTTTTCGGCGGCGCTCCCGTCGTCAATGTACTGCTTACCATGGCTCTCCACCCGCCGAAGTCAGCGGTGAATCCGATGCTCTACGTCGGCTTCGGCCTGGCGTCAATTGGAGCAGCGATGGTCTTGTATTTCAGGCCGACGGCGTGATCGCCCGTCGGGCATGGGAGATGACGATTATGCTCAAACTGAAACTGTCTGCAATTCTCGTTATCGCATGCACGGCGGCGGTTCATGCCGAAAACTGGCCGAACTGGCGCGGGCCCGCCTCAACCGGCGTCTCAACGGAGAAGGGGCTGCCGGTGCGGTGGAGCGACACGGAGAATATCGCGTGGAAAGCGACGTTCCGCGGCCTCGGCATCTCATCGCCGATCGTATGGGGAGACCGCGTTTTTGTAACGTCGCAGATTGGAGGCGGCGAATCCCGAAGCGGTCCCAGACTATTTCAAGGCGGCGACGCCGCCGCGGCCGGCGAACGCGCTCTTGGCGGCGGAGCTTCGAATGTTGCTGCGGGCGGACAGAGCGCAACCTTCCTCGTCACGGCCTTCGACCGCGCGAGCGGCAAGCAACTTTGGGAGCACCCGCTCCAGTCCGAAGGCCCTTTGCCGCCGGTGCATGAAAAGCACAATCTGGCTTCGCCGAGTCCCGTCACCGACGGACAGCGCGTCTATGCATGGTTCGGCACGGGCCAACTGGCAGCAATCGACATGAACGGGAAGCAGGTCTGGAAGCGCGACCTGGCCGCGGAGCACGGGCGCTTCGACATCCAATGGGGCCACGGCAGTTCTCCCGTTGTGTATAAGGACATGCTGATCCTGCTCTCGTATCAGGCTTCCAACGGCTGTCTGCTCGCGCTGGATTCCGCCACGGGCGCCGTTCGTTGGAAGGTCAACGCCCCCAAGGGCGTCACGTCCTACAGCACGCCGTTTGTCATCGAGACGCCCGCCGGCGCAGAGATTGTCGTGAACTCCAGCGAAGGACTCGCCGGCCACAGCATTTCCACGGGCGAGAGGTTGTGGTTCATTAGCGAAACGAACCGGTTTCCGATTCCATCGGCCGTGCAGCACGACGGAATTATCTACACCAGCCGCGGATATCGCAGCGGCCCCTTCATGGCCATCCGGCCCGGAGGCAAGGGCGATGTGGCCAAGAGCCATGTGCTTTGGAAAGTCGACACGGGCGCGCCGTACATTTCGTCGATCGTCCACTACGACGGCTTGATTTACATGATGGGCGACGTCGGCGTTGCAACGATCACCGACGCCAAAACCGGCGAGCGCGTCTGGCAGGAGCGGCTCGGCGGCGTCTACACGGCTTCCCCCGTCGCCGCCGACGGCAAGGTGTACTTTCTCAGCGAGGACGGAGAAACGATCGTGCTCTCCGCCGGACGCACGCCGCAAGTTCTCGCACGCAACAAACTGACCGCCCGGCAGCTCGCGTCTCCGGCGATTTCGGGAGGTCGGCTGTTCATTCGGTCGGACGATACGTTGTTCGCGATTGGGAAATGAGGCGGAATTTGGGGACAGAGACCAATTTCCTCCGCGTGAGGCAGTTGTGAAACGTGACGGATTGGTCACGCGGAGGAAATTGGTCTCTGTCCCCAAATTCTAGAACGCCGCCAAGGCGGCCATTCCAGCCGCCGTCACAATGAATGCCGCTAATACGGTTGTCCGCATCGCCCGGCGCAGATCCTCCTCCGATCCCGCCGGCGGATCCTCCGGCGCGCCGAGCCAGACATCCGTCACGAGCGAGCCGTCTTTCCAGATCGGGCCGATCAGACGTCGCCGCAGCAGTCCGGCCATCGCCGCTTCACTCCATCCGGGATTCGGCCCCGGCACAATCGCGTGCTGCTCGAGACCGATCCTCCATGCGTTCGCGGCGGAAAGCGCGGGGAACGGCAGCGCGGACAGCCCGAGGATCAGCCAGCCCATCCGCGCGGGAACATAATTCATCAGGTCGTCGAGCCGGGCGCCGCACCAACCGAAACGCAGGTACTTCGGCGTTTTGTACCCGACCATGGAGTCCATCGTACTTACGACTTTGAACAGCAACAAGCCTGGAAGCCCCGCAACGACATACCAGAACACCGCACTCAGGAACCCGTCGACGAAATTTTCGCCGAGGCTTTCAATCGCCGCGCGTCGGCACGCAGCGATGTCCATCGTGTCGGTATCACGGCCGACGAGCAGGCCTGCAGCCGCCCTGGCGCGCGCGAGGTCGGCGCTGTCGGCGGCGCGTTGAACCGCTCGCACATGATCGATGAGGTCGCGGAATGCGAGAAGGAGATAGATTGCCAGGACGTGCGCGACGGCGGCTGCAAGCGGATTCCACACTGCGATGAGGACGATCATGACGGAAGGCGCCGCAACCCAAATCAACGCAAGCAGCAGGAAGAGCAGACAGCCGGCCGCGTAACCATTCCCGACCCAACGGAACAGAAGCTTCTCCAAAGCCGTCAGCGTGCGGCCGATCAGACGGATGGGATGAAACGCGTATTGGGGATCGCCGAACAGCGCGTCGAGCAGAACTCCCGCCGCCAGCAGCGGCGCAGAACCGGTTAGGGCGTCGATTCCCATTTTGCGGCCCAGCCGAGCGCCAGCGCGTCGTATACGGCGTCGAGCGGCCGGTCCATCTTCACGTCGATGCGCCGGTAAAACTCGAACCACCGGTCCGCCGCGGCGCCCAGTGAAGCAGCCATCGTCGCCGCCTGATGACGCAATACTTCACGCGCCGACGATGCGGGCAGGACGCCGAAGCGGATGCGATCCAGGACGCCGGCAAACGCATACGCTGCAGCCGCAACCTGCGGTTCGTACAGAACGGCATTCTTGTTCTTCTCCAGCAGGCGCGCGGAAGGCGCATCGAGCCGGGATTGCAGGGATTCAAGGAAAGCGGCTTCGGTGAATCCGAACCGGCGTAGCGCATGCACGAGGCTGCGCGTCAGCGACGGCTCCAGACCATTCTGCCAGCGCAGCGCGTGTTTCGTGGCGGCGCGCGTCGCTCGGCCGAGCATCTCGCCGAGCTTTGTGTGGGGACTCGCGGAAGCATAGGCGTAGCGGTCCGGGGCGACGGGCGACGCAAGACAAATTTGGTCCGTGCCCGTGCCGGTCGCCAGATCCTGTGAGTACCGGCTCGCGACTCCCAGCTCCATCAGCGCGGCGCTCTTGCCCTCGGTGATGGTGATGAGCGCGCGGATCTGCGCTTCGGGCCGAAGCGGCTCATTGACGACGACGATCGTGTTGATGGTTCCCCCGGCTTTCGGCGTCTTGTTCCAGCCGCCGGGCGTTTCAATCCATTCCGCCGGATCTCCGGCGCATACGGCGTTGCCATCGACTCCGGCAGTGACGATCGCATCCACGCGCACATCGCCAAAGGACGCCGCCTCATGCGCCGCGTAAATCATGTTCGCCGCCGTGCCCATGACGGCCGTGGAAGCGGGATCGAGCGCCAGCTCTTTGCACACGGCGTCGTGATAGCCTTCCGGCCCCAATGCGGCGATCTCCGCATACCGGTCCGCATGCTCTCGGGCTTCGCAGCTCTGATGATTGACCAAATGCCGGACTGCAGCGTCAATTCCGCCGTTGTTTGCAGAGGTCGTCGCCGCGCGATGCAGCCCTTCAAGTTCGACAATGATGAACCGCCCCTGACGATAGGCCGCAAAACGAGGCCCCGCAAGCCAGGGCGAGCTCTTCCAGTCGTGCGTCTGGACCGGGCGCGTCATGAGGTCTTATAAGGTAGCCGATTCTTTGACAAAGAATTCAGAAACATTTAAGTTGCGCGCTTGGAAGCAGGACGAATATAAAGCGTGTGTGAGGGAGCGTCCGATGCGAGTCGTACTGCTGAATGCATTGGTCGTGAGCATTGCCGTTGGATTGGGTTTGCCGACGCCGGGTTCCGCGCATCATTCTGTTTCTTCAGAGTTTGATCTCACCAAACGGGTCACGCTCACGGGCGTGATTACGCAGGTCGAGTGGGTCAATCCGCACGCGTGGTTCTACATCGACGTCAAAGATCCGAAAACCAGCAAGGTCTCCAACTGGGCCTTCCAATTGAACAGCCCTAACGCTCTGGCAAAACTCGGATGGACGCGAGACATGCTGAAGGTCGGCGACATCGTGACCGTCGAAGGCGCGCTCTCCAAAGACGGGTGGGCCAAAGGAAACACGCGGCGGATAACATTGCCGGATGGCCGCATTGTGTTGGCCCTGTTTTCTCCAGCAAATTGAATTTTGGGCGCCTCAAAACTGATGACTGATATGCGAATCTCTACGTTGCTGGGCTCGGCAGCCATTCTTCTTACGCTGACCGGCGCATGCACAAATCCTGAAACTCAGAGCGGGACCGACGCGGCGCCGCCTGCCTCGCAAGTTCACGGGGACTTGCGCCAGGTGATGCGGGGCGTTCTATTTCCGAATTCCAACGTCATCTTTGCAGTCCAAAGCACAGATCCGACAACACTCAAACAGGCCGCTGATCCTGCGACGGCGACGGATCCGCTGATCAGCGCATACGGCGGGTGGACTGCGGTCGAGAACAGCGCGTTGGCGATCGCGGAATCAGCGAATCTGTTGACGGTTGCAGGGCGCCAGTGCGCAAACGGGAAGCCGGTTCCAGTCAGTAATCCGGATTGGATCAAATTCGTTCAGGAACTCCGGGACGCCGGCATGGCGGCGTTCAAGGCGGCGCAGTCCAAAAACCAGGACAACATCCTCGAGGCGGCGGGCGTTCTCACGACGGCGTGTTCCAATTGCCATGACAAGTATCGCGAGAAGCCGGGCGGCGAAGCGGATCGCTGCGTGTAGGCGGCAAAGGTTAGCCGCAGATTACGCAGATCCAAATAGCCGCGAAGGGCGCGAATGACGCTAACTTCGATCTGCGTAATCTGCGGCTAACCCCCGCCCAGCTCAAATATCCCGCCGTAATTCGCTCAACGGACTTCTTGAATCACTCTGTCAATCCCGCTAAGCTGAATCGCGTTTCGAAGGACGGGAGAGGAAATGCCGGGGAAACCTCTAGGGATCGAGCGGTGGGTCAAGGAAGTCAGCGAATTAACGACTCCGGGACGTGTGGTCTATTGCGACGGGTCGCCGGAAGAAGGCAAGCGGATCACTGCAGAGTGCGTGGCAGCCGGCGAATTGATCCCGCTGAATCAAGAGAAGCTTCCCGGCTGCTACCTCCACCGCAGCGCCCCGCATGATGTCGCCCGCACCGAGCACCTGACTTTCATCAGCACCAACCAGCAGGAAGACGCCGGACCTAACAACAACTGGATGCCGCCGGCCGAGGCGCGGTCGAAGCTGACGGCATTGTTCAAGGGTTCCATGAAAGGACGGACGATGTACGTCGTGCCGTTTCTGATGGGGCCTCCAGGGTCGCGATTTTCAAAAGTCGGCGTGGAGATCACCGACAGCCGCTATGTCGTGCTGAACATGCGGATCATGACGCGCGTCGGCGCCGTCGCACTGGACCACCTCGAACATCCCGACGACTTCACGCGTTGCCTGCATTCCTTGGGGGACTTGAGTCCGGAGCGCCGCTACATCGTCCACTTCCCGGAGGAAAACGCAGTCTGGTCGGTTGGCTCCGGTTATGGCGGAAATGCGCTTCTGGGAAAAAAATGCATGGCGCTTCGCCTCGCAAGCTGGTTGGGGCGGAAGGAAGGCTGGCTTGCCGAGCACATGCTGATTCTCGGCCTGCAGAATCCGGCGGGGAAGATGCATTACATCACGGGCGCGTTTCCTTCGGCGTGCGGCAAGACGAATCTCGCGATGCTGGTTCCACCGCCGTCGATGCCGGGTTGGAAGGCATGGACTGTCGGGGACGACATCGCATGGATGCGGTCCGGCCAGGATGGACGGTTGTGGGCCGTCAATCCGGAATCGGGCTTCTTCGGAGTGGTTCCCGGCACGAGCCGGTCCACCAATCCCAACGCGTTCGATATGATCCAGCGCAACACCATCTATACGAATGTTGCGCTGCGTCCCGATGGCACGCCGTGGTGGGAAGGTCACGACGATCCCCCGCCGGCCGAAGCCTTGGACTGGCAGGGTCGGCCCTGGACGCCGGCGTCTTCTGAAAAGGCCGCGCATCCCAACAGCCGCTTTACGACGCCGGCGTCCGAATGCGCGTCGCTCTCGCCCGAATTTGAGAACGTCGACGGAGTCCCGATCGATGCGATGCTGTTCGGCGCCCGCCGGGGCAAACGCGTGCCTCTGGTCTATGAGGCGCGCAACTGGCAGCACGGAACATTCCTGGCCGCAACGCTCTCGTCGGAAACCACCGCCGCAGCCACCGGAAAAGTCGGCGTGGTCCGGCGCGATCCGATGGCGATGCTTCCTTTCTGCGGCTACAACATGGGCGACTACTTCGCACACTGGCTCCGCATCGGGCAAAATTTGAAAGCGCCCCCTCGCATTTTCCGCGTCAATTGGTTCCGCACCGGCCGCAATGGACGGTTCCTGTGGCCGGGCTTCGGCGAAAATCTACGCGTCCTCGAATGGGTGCTCGAACGCTGCGCCGGCCGCGGCAAAGCCGTCGAAACTCCGATCGGTTGGACTCCCACGCCCGACGCCATCAATCACGCCGGGCTCGGCGTTTCCGATGAAGTCATGCAGGAGCTTCTAAGCGTGGATCCCGGGGAATGGCTTGACGCCGTCTCCGAACAAGAGGCCTTCATGAAGTCGTTCGGAAACCGCATGCCGAAAGCGATCTGGGAGGAGCACGACGCGTTGGCGCGCCGCGTTCGTGAGGCGGTCGCCACGTAGGCGGCGCCCAGAAAACCCTGGAACACGCTCGGATTTCTGCGCTACATTATGCGCTTTATTCGGAAGCCCGCGCCTGTTCGACGACGCTTTTCAGGAGGCATTGATGAGTACTACGGAATCCAAAACCGAGACCCGAGCAGAATCCGAACACCAGTTCCGCGTCGATGTCAGCCTGCACGACGTGCTCCAGAAGTCATCCGCCCCGCGCCCATCCGGCGCATCCGCCTTGGTCCCTGCCGGGGAGGGCTTGCCCGAGCCCGTGTATCCTCAGCGCCCGGAGGTCATGTGGGAAACGGATCGGAAGTTTCACAACTTCAAAGCGTGGCGGACATGGAAGGGTCTCGGCGCGCCGTACTTCAAATCGCGGATGATGCCATGGGAACTCCGTCCGCTGATTTCCTATCTCTTCAGCGAGTGGAAGTGCAACCTGGATTGCCATTACTGCTGGTCGTACGACAATTCTGTGAAAGGCATGACCGAACCGGTCGCGCGCCAGTCCATCGACTGGCTGCATTCGCTCGGCAATCGCTTTCTCGCGCTGATGGGCGGCGAGCCGCTGCTGCGTCCGAAGTTCATTCACAAGATCGTTTACTATGCGGCCAAGAAAGACTTCATCGTCTACCTGCCGACGAACGGCCGGTTGATGAAGCCCGACGTCATCGACCGTCTCGGCGACGCCGGTCTCGGGACGGTGAACCTCGCCGTCGACTGCATCGATGAAAAACCCGGCCTCGCCAAGGCGCTGACCCCGATCCGCCCGTACTTCGACTACCTGCTGAAGAACATGCGCCGTTACTGCTACTCGGTGTTTCTTAACGTGTGCATCTGCCGCAACAATATGGACGACGTCCGGCAATTGACCGAACTGGCGCACGACCTGGACATCGGCATCGACTACCACATCGTCGAGTCGCCGCTTCTGGACGCGCCGCACTTCAAACACATGAGCGGCAACGGCACGTTCCTCACGCCCGAGGACTATCCGAAAGTGGACGAGTTGATCGATTGGCTCGCGGAGAAGCACGACCAGGGCTATAAGATCGTCAACCAGAAGAGCCGGCTGCTGCAGATGAAAGAATTCATGCGCGGCCACATCGAACCGTGGGGATGCCGCGCGGGCATCAATACGCTCATCATCCGGACGGACGGAACGCTGGCGCCCTGCTTCCCGATGTATTCAGCGACCTACGACTGGGGCGTCGCGGGCGCGCCGAAGTTTGACCGCAAGCAGTTGACCGAGATGAAGAAGGAGTGCGAGCTGCACTGCTTCTCGACCCTGAACCACATTGTCAGCTACGTGTACAACAACGGCCGCGTGATCCGCTGGATTCTGCGCCATGCGAAGACCGGCTTCACCACGGCTCAGGGGACGGTGGAGTAGGGTTCTGACCCCCTGCCGCCTTCGGCGGCTCTCCCCCTCGAAGAGGGAGAAAAGGTCTTGCTTGGGAAGCGTTTACTCCCCCTTTGAGGGGGAGAGCCGCCGAAGGCGGCAGGGGGGTCGAAGCTCCGTTACTCGGCTTCTGACCGACGTTGTGCACAGCCTTCGCGCTCCTGTAAAAGAGATACATTGCGACGGTCTGTATGCAGTGATACAGGTCGTTGTGATTGAAGTCGGGATGCGGCGCAAGCTTCGCCTGTTGAATCACGAGCCCGCCCAGCGTCGCCAACCCGCCCGCGCGCAGCCAGCGCGTCGCCTCACGGCTGCGCATTCCGGCGCCGGCCACAACGGCGGAAAAGATGAAGCCACCGCTCAGTCCGATCAAACCAACCGTTGCATTCCAAAGCGCTCGGAGGTCCGGTTCATCGAAGTGCAGCCGGAAACCGTGAAACGTCCCGCCCGCAGCAGCGGCCGCCGCCGCCGTCAGGAACGCCAGCGCCCACAGCCGCGCCGGAATCGATCCTCCACGAAGCAGGTTGCGCGTTAGGGCAATGCCGAAAACAAGGCTTGCCGCCGCGAGAATGTAGTCGGTAATGGCGGTGGCGGGTTCGGTCATCGTTTTACCGCGCTTTCCTCCGAAACATCAACACGGGGGTTCCGTCGGCGCCGACGAGCGTCTCAGTTTGAACACGAAATGCGCGTTCGAGGTTTTCAGGGGTCAACACTGCATCCGGCTCGCCGTTTGCGATCAGACGTCCCGACTCGATCAGCGCGACGCGGTCGGCGAATCGGCGCACGGCGTTCAGATCGTGAGTGGCAATCGCGACGGCGCGTCCCTCTTTTGCAAGCGACCGGCAGAGATCGAGCACATCCAGGGCGTGATCGACATCCAGGTTGGCGGTCGGCTCATCGAGCAGCAGGATGCGCGCGCGCGTCGCGAGACTGCGTGCGATCAGGACGCGCTGCCGTTCACCGCCGGACAGCGTCGTGACAGGCCGATCCGCGATGTGCAACAGATCGGCTCGCTCCATAGCCTCTTCCGCGGCCCGAAGATCCTCCGCTGTCTCTCGCTCGAAGCGGCCGCGATGCGGATGCCGGCCCATCAGAACGACTTCTCTGACTGAAAATTCGAAATTCAACGCGGTTTCCTGCGGTACGTAGGTAATTTCGCGGGCAATCTCTTGTCTGCTGAAATCCGTCAGATCACGGCCGCCGCAGACCACTTTGCCTTCGGCGGCCCGCCACAATCCGGCCAGACTCCGCAGCATCGTCGACTTTCCGGAACCGTTCGGACCGACGAGCGCGAGCACCGTCCCGCATGCAAGATCGAGCGACGCTGCATCGAGAATGCGCCGGCCCCGGCGCACCACGCTGAGGCCCACCGCGGCGAGCGCCCGACTTCCGTTTACCTCCGGGAGAGCGGGGAGCGCCAACCGTGGGGCCGCCGCGCCGGAGGAGCGCCGGCTATCCAACGCTCCCGTCCCTTCATGAAATCTGCGGGCGAGGAGAAAGAGAAAGAACGGGGCGCCGAAAGCAGCCGTGATGATCCCCAGTCGGATCTCGGTAGGCGGATGCAGCGTCCGTGCGAACAGATCGCAGAAAATGAGGAACGCGGCGCCCGCCAGGATACTCGCCGGCAGCAAGACTCGGTGACTGGGCCCCACCAGCAGCCGCACGACATGCGGAACAATCAAGCCCACGAAGCCGACAGCGCCGGCCACTGCCACTGCGCTCCCCGTCAGAAGAGCCGCGGTCGCAATGATGACGCGCTTGCTCGATTCCACCGGAACGCCCAGCGCCGCCGCCGTCTCCTCGCCTTGCAGGAGCAGATCGAGGTCGCGCGCGTAACAGAGGCTTAAAGCCATTGCAAGCAGGAGAAACGGGACCGATATCCAGACGTGCGTCCACGTGCGGCTGTCGAGGCCGCCCATCATCCAGAAGATGATTTCCTGGGCTGCCTGGTAGTCCACGACGTTCAGAGAGATCAGCAACGACGAAGCCGCGCCAAGCAGCGCGGACACTGCAATGCCGCTCAGCAGCAGCGTCGCGACAGGCGTTGCGCCTCCTCGCGTCGCCAGCGTATACACTGCGGCCAGCGCGATAAGCGCCCCCGCGAACGCCGCCAGCGGCAGGATCAGCGCAGACCGCGCGACCAATCCCGAAACAAAAACAATCACCGCGCCCAGCACCGCCCCAGACCCGACGCCGACGATGTTCGGTTCCGCCAGCGGATTTCTGAACAGGCCTTGCATCAGCACGCCCGCCGCCGCCAGGCCGGCGCCGACGAACGCGGCCGTCAGCACGCGCGGAACGCGAATCAGCCAGACGATCGTCTCATCCGTTGACGGCGCGCCGGACCCATCCACCCAGAAAGGAAACAGCCGGGCGCCGATCACGCGCAGCGTCACCGTCCAGTCCACGTGCGTGCTGCCGACTCCGATCGCCGTCACGGCCGCGACGATCAACAAGGGAATGATGCCGACCAGAAACACGCGCCGCCGCAATTGAAACGGATGCTTCATGAATAGAGCGCGTCTCCAAGAGCTTCAAGGATCAACGTCGTGAACGGCGACATCGGAAGAAAGATGTGGTTTTCGAGCACGACGATCTGACCCTTTCGCGCAGCGGCGGTGGGGGCGATAGACGGATCGCTCAGCAGCCGCTTCAATACGGCTTCGGACTGACCTCTTGGGGCGCTGGATACAATCCAGTCCGGATTCCACCGGAGAATCTGCTCGGCGCTGATCGGATCGTAGGACCGAAGCCCCTTTTCCGCCGCTATATTGACGCCGCCGAAGCAGCGGACGATATCGTCAAAGAGCGTCTCGCTGCCGTACGTGTAGCCCCCGGAAAACCCAAGAATACGCGGCGGCGCTGCGCCCGGAGGTTTGCGCGATCGCGCGCGGACGACAGCCTCATCGAACGCGCGAGCGACGCGCGCAGCTTCGGAGTCGCGCCCGGTGAGATATCCAGTCAGTACGATCGCGCGCCGGATCTCCTCGAGTTTCGTGAACGACGTATGCATCCGGAACACGGGGATTCCTGCGCCCCGTACAAGCCCAGAGAAGTCTGCGCGCGCGAAGCTGGAAATCAGAAGAAGATCAGGATCGAGCTTCAGGATCACTTCCGGATTCGCGGCCACGGCCGGCCGGAACATGTCGGCCCATTGAAATACGTTGCTGAAATCCCGTTCATAGGCCGTCTGGCTGACGGCGACAACCGACTCCGGCCGTGCAACAGAGTAAAGAAACTCGTCGATCGACCAGTACTGTGAGGCGACGCGCTGCACGGGCCGCGTCAGCTTGATGGTATATCCTTCTGAATCTGTCGCAGTACGCGGATACGTCTCTGCTCCCGTCGTGAATCCGCGGGCGCCGTACTCTCTGTAGCGCTGCGGGATGTTCAGCGGACCGGTGAAGACTTGCGCAAAGTGCAGCGCAATCGCCAGCGCGATCGGCAGGCTGATGATTACGAAAAAACGTACGCGAGAAGTCTGACGTCCTTGGCGTCGGGAAACTTTCGAATGAGAGTGATTCACGCAGCCCTTTACCTCGAAGGCTCGAATGCGTCGGTTTTCGGCGTGAAACGCCGGCTGTCGACAGGTCTTCGGACTTGCAGGCGGATTTCCTGCGCCTACCGGCCGCTGCTTCCCGGCGCGTCGGTTTACGCCAGTGCTTCGGTGCGGCTTTCGTTCCTGCTTACCGCTGCGGGACAGTTCCGGACTTCCACCGGATTCCCTTAGAGGCCTTCATTCGGCCATCGACAGCGTCAGGAAACTAGCACACCGCAGCCGGCTTCCGCAACGCACGTTTGATGTTATGATGCACACCAAAAAAACAGGACGGACGCAATGATTGAACAACGAGACCTTCCGAACGTCGACATCCCTGACATCCCTTCAAGGGCGAAGATCGCCAAAGCCGCCGCGCTGGCCCTGATCGCGGGCGGCGTTCTTCTTGTGACCATCGTATTGCCTGCGGAATACGGCGTGGATCCGTTGGGATCCGGCGCCGCTCTGGGAATTGCGGGCCTTTCGGCGCCGCCCAGCGAGCCGGCGCCCGCTCCTGCCGCCGATTCGCCCGCCCCGCCGGCGGCGGGAACAGAGGGGACGGTCGCGCGAAATACGCCGCACCAGCGCACGCACAAAGTGGATTCACGAGAAATCCTGCTCCAGCCCTCGGAAGGCATGGAGTTCAAGTACCACATGGAGAAGGGAGCGGTTATGGTCTATACGTGGAAAGCCGACCCGCTCGTCCCTGTGCCGTACGAATTTCACGGCGAACCGGACAACCCGACGAAGAAGGGCGAATACGAAAGCTACGATTTAGACGATAAAGCTGGAAAGCCGCGCGCCAGCGGCAGCTTTACGGCGCCGTTTACCGGAATTCACGGCTGGTATTGGAAGAACTCCACGTCGTCTCCTGTGACCATCCAGCTCACAAGCGCAGGCTTCTACAACGACGCCCGAGAATTCAGGAAAGGTAAAAAGGAAATCCATAAGCTCGAGTACGCGCGATGACGCCTACCGGTCCTCGAACCGGATTCGCATGGCGTCGTTCGCAATGCGCTCCGCCGTCAGGTAGACCAGGCGGACGATTTTCTCCAACTTCGGGTAATTGATCTTGTCGGGCGTATCGGTCGGCTGGTGATAGTCCGGATGCTCTCCGGTGTGCACAAACACAGCGGGGACGCGGTTCTTCAGGAAGGGCCACTGGTCGCTGCGGCGCAGGAGTTCTTCGGGCGTGTCATCGTACCGGAACTTGACCACGAGTCCGATGCGCCGGTTGGCTTCCTCGATGGAACGGCGGAAGTCTGCGCTGAACATCGAACCAATGACGTTCAGGGCGTTTTCGTTCTGCTGAGAAGTTTCACGCTCCAGACCAAGCCGCGGGTTTGCTCCGTGCTCTTCATTGCGTCCGATCATGTCCAGTTGAAACATGGCGATGGTTCGGCTGAGCGGCGCGACGGGGTCCGTTACATAATGCCGGCTTCCCAGGAGTCCCTTTTCTTCGCCGGCCCACGCTGCAAGCAAAATGCTGCGCGCGGGTCGAGCCCGTGCATTGCTGAAGGCTTCCGCCAGTTCCAGCAGCGCGACGGTTCCGGAAGCGTTGTCGTCGGCGCCGGGCCAGATGCGTCCGTTGAACTCGCCCTCGTGATCATAGTGCGCCCCCACGACAACCAGCTCGCGGCGCAACGTCGGATCCCTTCCTTCAATGAGACCCAGGACGTTTCGAGCCTTGAAGGGCGTCCGTTCCAGATCGACGTTGAGACTCGCGCGGACGCCTTCAACTTCCAGGACCTGCGGTTGCAGCGTCGCTTCAATCCGTTTCTGAAGCTGCCATATGCCGGGAACGAGTTCCGCGCCCGCGGCCGATGACGCCATGATCACGGGTATGGGCGGGTTATCTGGATTGGAAGCGCTTCCCATGGGAATGTCTTTCAGCGGATAGTCGGTCCCGAGCATCTGAGCGAGCCCCTGCATGCCGACGGCGCCGCTGTCGGCGGAGTGCTGCACGATGATCAGTCCGGCTGCGCCGGATTCCCGGGCGCGGCGGGCCTTGACGCCGATCTCGGCGAAGTCGCTCCTGTGGAGTTTGTTGAACGGCGACGCGTCGTCGGTGATTCGCGGATTGCGGTCGATTGCCACTGCAATCTTGCCCTTGAGATTCACGCCCGCGAACTCGTCAAATCCCAGATGCGGCGCCGACACGCCATATCCGACAAAGACCAGCGATCCCTGCGCCGATCCGTCGGGTGAAAGCCAATGCGGCGCGTAGTCTTCGCCAATGCGAAACACCCGGCGCCCGCCGGCGCCGAGTTCCGACCGAAGCTCGTTACCCGGCCCAAGGCGGCTGGTGAACATCTGGAAGTTTTGAAAGAAGGTTTTTCCGTCGCCCGCCGGCGTCACGCCGTTCCTTTGAAATTCCGCGGCAAGATACTCGGCGGCGCGGTCCAGCTCGGGCGCGCCGTTGCCGCGGCCTTTGAATTCGGGCGAAGCAAAATGCGTCAGCTTGGCGCGCAGTTCGTCCTGACGGATCGACTCGAGGCCCGTTGCGGGCGCTTGCGCGGCGGATGTGAGGAGCCAGCCGGAAAGGGTGAGGACGGAGATTAAAAGCGTCGCGAACTGTAGGCGCGGTCTATGAAGGTGTGAACGAATTGCCACGACGTATTCTGACCCCCTGCCGCCTTCGGCGGCTCTCCCCCTCAAAGGGGGAGTAAACGCTCCAAAGCAAAGCCTTTTCTCCCCCTTCGAGGGGGAGAGCCGCCGAAGGCGGCAGGGGGTCAGAAACTCCACTAGTCGGCATTCGTTCACACTTTCTATGACTGCCCCTACAGTCGTGCGACGCCTTACGGAAGCGTGCCGACACTGTGCAAACCGTTGCGGGTGCGCGAGTCCTGAACCCAGTAAAGTACTTCGTCCGGAGTGTCCACGGTTTTGATGATGTCGAGATCCTCCACGGCAATCATATGTTCACGCAGCAGCGTGTCGCCGATCCAGTCGAGCAATCCCTTCCAATACTCTTTGCCGACCATGATCACCGGAAACGGCTTGATCTTCTGCGTTTGTATCAACGTGACGGCTTCGAACAGTTCATCCAGAGTTCCGAAGCCGCCGGGCAGAATCACGAAGGCGATCGAATACTTCACGAACATGACTTTCCGCACGAAAAAGTAGCGGAAGTCGAGCATCTTGTTGGCATAGATATTGGGCTTCTGCTCGAGCGGCAATTCGATGTTGAGTCCGACCGATGCCGCGCCCGCCTCGGCCGCGCCCTTGTTCGCCGCTTCCATGACTCCGGGACCGCCTCCTGTAATGATGGAGTAGCCGCTGCGGCCCAACAGATGCGCGATCGCGTAGGCGCGTTCATAAGCATCCGCGCCCGGAAGCGCGCGCGCGGAACCAAACATGGCGACAGCAGGCGGGATTCGCGCGAGGGTTTCAAAACCTTCAACGAACTCGGCCATGATCCGGAAGATTCGCCACGTGTCTTTCGCTGTGAAATCGTCAATTACAAATTGTTCTTCGATTGTTTCTTTTTTCATCTAACGAAGTGAAAGCCCTTTGACTTTAAAAATTCGTTTTAGTATTAGGACACCATGAGCACCGACATCTCTTTTTGCCCAAGCTGCGCTGGGAAGCTCGACGCTGGAGACGACGATCAGTTCACCTGTCAGGATTGCGAGGCCGAATTCCTTATTCAGATCGTGGAAGAGGGCGCGGATCTGGACGACGAAGAAGACGACGAGTATTAAGCTAGAGTCGATGTTCATCCTGTTTGACTGCCTGCCGAAAGTCCTCGCCCTTCATTAGAATCGTTTTGCACATTTCATACAACCGGGACCGCATCGGCTCTCCGATCCGCTCTGCCAATGTATAACCCAGGGCCTTGCGCGCGTCTTGGAATTCCTCGCGGTCCAGATAATTGGTAGTGAGTATCGTGACTTTATTTTCGTTGTATCGATGGTTGAGGATGTAAGCGACTGTCTCTCTCACCCAATCCGACGGTTTCTGAGCTCCCAACTCGTCCAGTACGAGGACCTCTGCTTCCAGGACCGGCTGCAACAATGACAATTCCGAACTCAGCGAAATCGGGTTGTACGACATTTGAATTTCCCTGAGCAGGTCCGGGAACGTCCTAAAGAGAGACGGGACCGACTTCAGGCGAATCAACTGTTTGATGATTCCGACGGCGAGGTGCGTCTTCCCGATGCCGGGAGGCCCCATGAAAAGGAGTCCGAATGGCGTGGACGTCGGGTATTCAACGACGAAGCGTTCGGCTGCGGCTTTGGCGTATTCAAGCGACGCAGTCCGCAGCCGCGGCGTAAAGGTGAAATTCTCGAGTTCGCAATGCCGGTATCGGCTCGGCACTCGGGCTTCTTCCATGAGCCGATCGGCGCGGGACGCCTTTATGCAATCGCATCGCTCCACTCCGTGCCGCCCGTCGCGCTCCACGCGAGTCCAGCCGGTTCCCCGGCACTGCGGACAATCCTGCTGCGCCACGCATCGATTGTATCGTAGTCGTGCGCGGGTTAGTTTAAATACCCGAGAAGCTGGCGCGCGCGCTGAGATCGGCGCAGTTTGTTGAGGGCTCTCTCTTCGAGCTGGCGGACGCGTTCGCGCGATAGATTCATGTCGGCGCCGATTTCGGCTAAGGTCTCGGGCTCGCGGTCGCCGAGGCCGAAGCGGCGTTCGACGATGAGCCGTTCTTTCTCGTCGAGTTGATCCAGCAGCGCATGCAATTGCTCTTCAAAGGAGCGCCGGATGAGGGCCTCATCGAGCGGCGTGATGCTTTCGTCTTCGAGAACGTCTTCGAGCCTCATTGCGCGCTCGTCGCCGATGGGCGTCTCCAGCGAGACTTCCGTGGGGACGCCCTCCATCATCCCGCGGACGTCTTCTTCATCCATGTCGAGACGCTTTGAAATCTCTTCGACGCTCGGCTTGCGCCCGAGTTCTTGCGTCAAATTGGCGACCTTGGTTTGAAAGCGATACAGCTCGTGTTTGAGCTTCGGAGGCAGGCGAAAGACCTGTCCATAGTGCGCGATGGCCGCAAGGATGGCTTGGCGCACCCACCAGCTCGCGTAGGTGATAAAGCGCACGCCGCGATCCGGATCAAACCGCGAAGCGGCTTCGATCAACCCCATGTTCCCTTCATTGATGAGTTCGTGCAGTGGATAGCCCGATTTCGCGTACTTCTTCGCGACGGAAACAACGAAGCGCAAGTTGGATTCGATCAGGCGGCGAAATGCATTGTCATCGCCCTTACCCGCGCGGCGTGCAAGGTCCTGCTCCTCGTCCGGGCTGAGTTGAGGGAACGACGCGATGTCCTTCAAGTAGAGGCGAAGCGTATCCGGTCCTTCCAGCACGCGTTCATAGGTCATGGTTTTCATAAAATCTCCTGCGGCGGCGTTACCTGCTGTTTGCGCCGCGCCGAGCGAGGACGACGTGAGGGGGCGTCACCTTGACGAGCGCGTTCTGGATCTTCTGATTCAATTCCGGAGAGCGGTTGGTGATTTCTCTCTCGACGTATTCAATGAACTCCTGCAGTTCGCGCTGCATTTCTTCCATCCGCTGCCGCATGTTCATAATGACCTCGACGCCTGCCAGGTTCACTCCGAGGTCCCGGGTCAGGCTGAGAATCACTTCCAGCCTGTCGAGGTCTTCCTGTGTATATAGACGCGTATTCCCTTCCGACCGTGAGGGCTTCAACAATCCCTCGCGTTCGTAGAGCCGCAGCGTTTGGGGATGGATTCCGTAACTTTCCGCCACTGCGCTGATCATGTACGCGGCCTTGCCTTTTTTCTTGTCGCGCTGCACAGCTAAAACTTCCAGATATCCCGTCTCGGATTTTCCGCATTCAGTCGTGCAAACTCTCGAAGGAGTTCCTTCGATTTCTCGTCGGCGATTCGCGGCACGACGACGCGAACCTCGACAAACTGATCTCCACGCAAGCCGGGTTGCATCAGAGACGGCGCCCCCTTGCCGCGCAGCCGAAACACCTGACCGCTTTGCGTTCCCGGTGGAATACGCACGACGGCCGGACCGTCAATTGTCGGCGCCTCCACTTTCGCTCCCAGGGCGGCCTCCGAAAACGTAATCGGCACAGTGCAATGGATGTTGTCGCCGGCCCGGCTGAAGAATGGATGCGGCGCGACATTCGTGAGAATGTAGAGGTCGCCCGGCGGGCCTCCATAACGTCCGGCGTCCCCTTGACCTTCAAAGCGGATGCGGGCGCCGGTGCTGACCCCCGCCGGGATCTCAACATCGATGATGTCCGTCCGCAGAACCCGCCCCTCGCCGCTGCATTCGCGGCACTCCGTCACAGTACGTCCGGTCCCGGCGCAAGCCTGGCACGGCGTCGAGAACTTCAGACGTCCCCTGGTCCGGATCACGGCGCCGGTTCCTCCACACGCCGCGCATGCGGCGCCGCGCTCGGCGGCGGATCTCCCGGCGCCCTGACACGCGGGACACGCATGATGACGCTGCACGCTGATGCGGGTTTTAAGCCCGGCGATCGAGTCCGCGAAGCTGATCGACATCTGATATTCCACGTCCCGGCCGCGCTCCGGCTGGCGTGTTGCGGCTTTGCGCGCGAAAAACTGGCCGAAAAGCTCTCCCATCGGCGATGCGGCGCCGCCGGAAAAATCGAAACCCTGAAAACTGAATCCCCATCCCTTCGCCTGGCCGCGCTCTTCAATCACCCCGTCCGTATAGAAGCCGTGTTCATCGTAGAACTGCCGCTTCACGGGGTCGCTCAAGATCTCGTACGCCTCCGAAATCGTCTTGAATCGCTCCTCCGCGCCGCGATCGCCCGGGTTGATGTCCGGGTGATACCGGCGCGCAAGCTTGCGAAACGCTCTTTTGATTTCGTTGACGGACGCGGTGCGGCCGACTTCAAGGATGAGATACAGGTCGTTGGAACTCATGACTCAGATTTCGGATTTCGGATTTCGGATTTCGGACTGCGGATTTGGTTGGCGCCACTCAAATCCGAAACCCGCAATCCGAAATCCGAAATTCCCCCTTACTCTTTCTTCTTGTCATCGACGTCCACGTATTCGGCGTCGATGACGTCTCCTTCCGCCTTGCCGCCTTTGGCTTGGCCGTCGCCGCCCGGCGGGGGTCCTCCAGGCTGCTGCTGAGCGGTGGAACGATACATGGCCTCGAAGACCTTGTGCGAAGCCTGATTCAGCGCCTCGACGGTTTTGTTGATTCTGTCGATATCGCCGCCTTCGAGCGCCTGTTTCGCGTCCGCGATCGCAGCTTCCACGGTCTTGGCGTCGGATTCCGGGATCTTGTCGCGCGTCTCCCGCAGCGCTTTTTCGACCTGATAGATGGTCGAGTCGGCGCGGTTTCGCGCTTCGATTTCGTCGCGTTTCCGGCGGTCTTCGTCGGCGTGCGCATCGGCCTCGCGCACCATCCGGTCGATCTCATCCTTGCTGAGACCGCTGGAGGACGTGATCGTAATCTTCTGCTCCTTGCCTGTTCCGAGATCTTTCGCCTGCACGTTGACGATTCCGTTCGCGTCGATGTCGAAGGTCACTTCGATCTGAGGAACGCCCCGCGGCGCAGGCGGAATGCCGACCAAGTGGAATTTCCCGAGCGTCCGGTTGTCGCGCGCCATGGGCCGTTCTCCCTGCAGCACGTGAATCTCGACGGAGGTCTGGCCGTCGGCTGCAGTCGAGAAAATCTCGCTCTTGCGCGTCGGGATGGTCGTGTTCCGCTCGATCAGTCTCGTGAACACGCCGCCCAGGGTTTCGATGCCCAGCGACAGCGGCGTCACGTCGAGCAGCAGCAGATCCTTGACTTCCCCTCCGAGAACGCCGGCCTGAACCGCCGCGCCGACTGCGACGACTTCGTCCGGATTGACGCCCTTATGCGGTTCCTTGCCGAACAGATCCCGAACGATCTGCTGAACCTTCGGGATGCGCGTGCTGCCTCCCACCAGAACGACCTCGTCGATGTCGCTCGCTTTGATGCCCGCATCCTGAAGAGCCTGCTTGCACGGCCCGATGGATCGCTGCAGGATGTCCTCAGCCAGCGCCTCGAACTTGGCTCGAGTCAGTTTCATATTCAGGTGCTTCGGGCCCGAGGCGTCGGCCGTAATGAACGGCAGCGTAATTTCGGTTTCCTGCACGGTCGACAGTTCGCACTTGGCTTTTTCGGCTGCCTCCTTCAGCCGCTGCAGCGCCATCTTGTCCTTGGACAGATCGATGCCCTGATCCTTCTTGAACTCGTCGATAATCCAATCGATGATGCGCTGGTCGATGTTGTCGCCGCCCAAATGCGTATCGCCATTGGTGGCTTTCACCTCAACGACGCCTTCACCTACTTCCAGAATGGAAATGTCGAAGGTACCGCCGCCGAAGTCGTACACGGCGATGGTTTCGTCCTTCTTCTTGTCGAGACCGTAGGCCAGCGCAGCCGCCGTCGGTTCGTTGATGATGCGCAGGACGTCCAGGCCCGCAATGCGTCCGGCATCCTTGGTCGCCTGCCGCTGCGCATCATTAAAATACGCAGGCACCGTGATGACGGCCTTGTCGACCTTCTGGCCCAGGTAGTCCTCGGCGGCGGATTTCAGCTTTTGCAAAATCATTGCGGAAATTTCCGGCGGCGAGTACTCCTTGCCCATGATCTGGACGCGCGCATCTTGATTGGATGAACGGACCACTTTGTAAGGGACCATCTTCATCTCTTCCGTTACCTCGTCGTAACGGCGTCCCATAAATCTCTTGATCGAATAAACAGTATTTTCGGCGTTCGTCACCGCCTGCCGCTTGGCAACCTGGCCCACCAAACGCTCGCCGCCCTTCGTGAATGCGACAACCGACGGCGTAGTCCGCCCGCCTTCCTGGTTGGCGATCACGACCGGCTCCCCACCTTCCATGATGGCAACGACGGAATTGGTGGTGCCCAGATCGATTCCGATGATCTTGCTCATGCCCTGAAATCCTCCTTCATAATTATGAAGACAACCAAAATATAGGATATGAGTTAGGCACTGTCAATGAGATCTTATAAAGATGGAGTCAGATTTTTAGCCGCAGAGGACGCGATTTGCGCGGTCATAGACCGCGCCTACAGCAAGTCGTCCCAAGACTGTAGGCGCGGTCTATGACCGCGCAAATCGGGTCCTTCGCGGTTAAATTCAGCTTAATTCAGGGAAGCTCGTACGACCCTGGCAGGTTCCTCTCGACGTGGGGTATGCCCGTAGATTCTCTGGACCTTGCGGACGTAGGCGGCCGCAGCTTCCTGAGACCCAGGGGCGTCAGTCCAGCCCGTATAGCGGGCGACGCCTTCCCAGAGGCCGTGGCGGGAAACGTAGTCTTTCAGGATCTGCGCGCCCAGATCGATATTGTCTTCAAGCTTGAACAGGTTGATGCCCTGACTCTCGGCGAGCGAGCCCCAGGTCGGAAGATGGATCTGCATGATCCCGATGGCGTCCGCATCCGAGATGGCGAATGGGTTTCCGCTGCTTTCGACAAGCATGATGCTCGCAATGAGCCGTGGGTCGAGATCGTACTTGAGGCCGCTGGCGACGACGGCCCGCGCCACGCGTTCGCGCAGCGCACGGTCCACGCCGTACCGCGCCATCATGCTTTCAACTGCGGCGACCGCGGCGGGCTGGGGCGCTGCAGCCACTTGCAAGGCGGAGACCTCAGCGGCGTCCAGGCTGGTGTGAAGGCCGGCCGGCTTGGGAAATCCGAAGACGACGACGGCGCCGACCGCCGCCAGAACGCACAATTTCAAAGATTTGTAAGCCCAACGGCGGCAAAGGAGGCAATGAAACACGTACTTTCTGTTCCAGCCGATTCTCATGCCCCGGCAGCGAATGCAGAATGAGATGTGCTGCATGCGTCCTCCTTCAGTTCAAATTGTCGAGGCTTACTCTACGAAGAACGTCCTGAAGAATGATATCGGCCAGACGTCGAATTACAACCCAAGAGTGCCATTCCGGCAAAATTCAGAAAAAAGACATTGAAGATCAGCGGACCCTCCGCTATCCTGACGGGTTTCCTGCCGGACATATTTTGAATTTAGCCGATATAAATCAATAAGTTATGGATGAGCATCGCGCGGATCTGCTCAAAGCCGGCCTGGACCTTTTTAATGAAGGCCGATACTTTGAAGCGCACGAAGTGTGGGAGGATCTTTGGCGCATCAGCGAGGGCGACGAGAAGGGGTTCTACCAGGGACTGATTCAGGCGGCCGTCGGCCTGCACCATCTCGAACGGCATAACGCCGCCGGCGCCCGCAGTCAGCTCACCAAGGCGATCCGGAACCTGACCGCTCACGGCAATTCGGCCGGCCCCATCGACGCTGAGGACCTCCTCCGCCGCCTCCGCGCCGCACGGGACGATCTGAAGGCGCCCTGATGCCGGCCTCGGAATCCGAAATCCGAAATCCGAAATCTGTTTTTACTGTGCTAGAGTCGAATTGGTTCCGCCGGAGAGATGTCCGAGTGGTTTAAGGAGCACGCTTGGAAAGCGTGTGTGGGGGAGACTCCACCGTGGGTTCGAATCCCACTCTCTCCGTTTATCAGGCTAGGGGGGCTGTGCAATTGGACCCTGCAAACCCCGCCAGGTCCGGAAGGAAGCAACGGTAGCAGGTCATTCAATGTGACACAGTAACCCCCAGGCCTGGCCCCTTCCCTTACACACGATGAAATACCAGGTTCTTGCCCGGAGATTCCGGCCGCAGATTTTTGGCGACGTGGTTGGCCAGCGGCCGATTGTTCAGACTCTCGAAAACGCGATCCGGTTGAACCGGATTGGCCATGCCTATCTGTTTTCGGGGCCCCGAGGCGTCGGCAAGACGACCACGGCCCGGATTCTTGCGAAAGGGCTCAATTGCATCGAAGGGCCGACGGCCGCGCCTTGCAATGTCTGCCCGTCTTGCCGTGAGATTGCAGCGGCTCAGTCGATCGACGTCCTGGAAATCGACGCCGCTTCCAACACCGGCGTCGACAATGTCCGGGAGCTGCGCGAGAACGCGCGCTATGCGCCCTCGCGCGACCGGTACAAGATCTTCATCATTGATGAAGTGCACATGCTGTCCACGTCCGCCTTCAACGCCTTGCTGAAGATTCTCGAAGAGCCGCCTCCGCACGTCATCTTCATCATGGCGACCACGGAACGGCATAAGCTTCCGGCCACGATTTTGTCCCGATGCCAGCAGTTTGTATTTCGATCGATTTCTCCGGCGGAGATCCTGGCGCATCTGCGGCAGATCGCGGACCGGGAAAACGTGAAGATCGACGATCAGGGCCTCGGATACATCGTCAAGGCCGCCGAAGGCAGCATGCGCGACGCGCAGTCGCTGCTGGACCAGATCATTTCGTTTGGGGGCGAGGAGATTCACCATAAAGACGTCCGGGACGTCCTCGGCTTCATCCCCAGCGACATTCTCGACCGCACGGTCGACGCGCTCGCTGCAGGCGACTCTAAAGAACTGCTGGAATGCGCGGCCGTCGTGGTGAATCAGGGATTGCATATCCAACAGTACGTTCGCGAATGCGTGGGCCGGATCCGGGATCTGTTGCTGATGAAACTGCAGCTCGAAGAGAAGATTCTGGCGGGCGCCGACGAAAAGACATTGTTGGCGCAAAGCGCGGAGCGGTTTTCGGAGCAAGATCTGATCCGTTACTTCGACCTGCTGCTGCGGCTCGAGAACGAATTACGATGGACGGCGCAACCGCGCTTTCATCTGGAGGTCGGCCTGGTCAAGCTTGCGAAAATCCGGCGCATCCGCGACATCGAGGACGTGCTTCGCGACTTGCGCGACGGCGGTCCCGCAGCGCCGTCCATCAATGCCGGCGCCGGCGCCCGTCGCGAAACGGAGTCCACCGCGAAGCCCACGCCTAAGTCTGAAGCCCCAAAGCCGCAAGGCGGCCAGTTCTCCGACCTCTTTGCGCGCAAGGTCGATGAAAAGTCGCCGGCCGCGGCCGTGCATCTGGAGAGGGCGGCGGGCGTGGAGAGGACCGACAAGGAAGTTCGGATTACGATGCCCAACGCCACGGGCGTGGCCGTGATGGAAGAACATCGATCGGCGTTGGAAGCCGCGGCGGGAGAGCTCGTTGGCGCCGGCGCTTCGGTGTCTCTTATAATCAAAGAGCAGCGGACGGCGAAACAAAGCGAGCCGCGGACGTCGCCGTCTCTGGAATCCGCCAGGGACGAACCTCTCGTGAAGCGCTTTCTTGAGGTCTTTCGCGGAGACATCGCCCAGATCAAACCCGCCACAGGAGAATAGTCCATGAATATGCAGCAGCTTTTGAAGCAAGCCCAAAAAATGCAAGAGCAGCTTCAAAAGCAGATGGAAGCGACGGTCGTCGATGCCAGCGCGGGCGGCGGCATGGTTTCCGTGAGGATGAACGGGAGCAAACAACTGATCTCCGTCCAGATCGATTCCGAAGTCTTTGCGGGCGGAGACCGCGAGATGCTGCAGGACCTCGTCGTGGCGGCCGTGAATGAAGCCGTCCGCAAGGTGGATGAGGCCGTCGCCGGGCAGTTCGGAAACCTGACGGGATTGAAGATTCCAGGACTGATCTGAGAATGGGTGACGTCGCAGAACCCGTCGGCCGGCTGATCGATCAATTCAAGAAACTTCCGGGCATCGGAACGAAATCCGCGCAGCGTCTGGCGTTCTTTGTCTTGAGAATGGACGCGGTCGACGCGAATCAATTGGCCGAATCCATTCTTGAGGTCAAACGCACGATCCGCCGCTGTTCCGTCTGCAACAATCTGACCGACGTCGATCCCTGCCAATTCTGCACGCATCCGAAGCGATCCGACAAAGTCCTCTGCATCGTTGAGGAATCGAACAACATCCTGCCGGTCGAGAAGACGCACACGTTCAACGGACGCTATCACGTCCTGATGGGCTCTCTCTCCCCGTTGAAGGGCGTCACGCCGGATCAATTGGCGATTGCATCGTTGATGCGCCGGCTGGAGGCCGGCGGCGTCGAAGAGGTCATCGTTGCAACCAACCCCAATGTCGAAGGCGAAACCACCGCTCTGTACCTGTCCCGCCTGATCAAGCCGCTTGGCATACGCGTCACCCGGTTGGCGCTTGGACTTCCCGTCGGCGGCGATCTCGAATACGCCGACGAAGTGACAATGACGAAAGCCCTGGAAGGACGCCGGGAACTGTAGGTCCGCCCCTGAAAGTCCTGAAAGTCACATCCTTCGCGTTTTCGGAACGCCTCGGGTACAATACGCGAAACCCTGACTGCACCAACGTCTGGGAGGCAAGACCATGGAGGGAACGATGTCTCCGTTCAGAAAAATCTCCAAGCCATTCAAGCTGACGATTATCTTGACCGTCCTGTGCGGCTGGCCCCATATGCTTGCGGCTCAACAGCCCTGGGAGCGAGGCGCCTTCGCCGGCAATCCCAAAGACATTGCAGCGGCGGCGCGGCTGTTGGCCGACCCGGGTGAGAACGTGACCGTGCTGCTCGACGAAACCCAGATCGTCTTGGATGCTCAGCATCGGGCGACGGAGACGCATCGGCTCGTGTACCGGATCGGGTCGGCGCCGGCTGAGGACTGGGCCGTTATTGCTGTAGCGTGGCAGCCGTGGCGGCAGCAGCGTCCTTCTATTCGCGCGCGGGTCATCACGGCAGACGGCCGTGAGATCGCCCTCGATCCAAAAGCGCTGAGTGAGACGCCTGCCGTCGAGTCCGGCGTTGAGACGTACGTCGACAGCAGAATCTTGAGAGCGCCGCTTCCCGCAGTAGCGCCGGGCTCGGTCGTGGAACAGCAGTGGACGGTGAAGGACTCGCAGGCGCTGCTGGATCGCGGCGTCGTTGGAATGATTCCGTTCGGAAAGTTCGTCCCGGTATTGCGCACCACTCTTACGATTCAGGCGCCCAATTCTCTCCCGCTGCGTCATGAGGCGCGGCGGCTTCCCGACGTAAAGCCCGTTATCGTTTCGTCGGGCGGCAGGACCACTCTGACTTTTCAGAGCGGCCGGCTCGATGCGCTCGATCCCTTCACATTCCTGTCGAACCTCAGTGAGCCGCCGCAGCCCTATGTTGCGTACTCCACCGCAGCGTCCTGGCGCGACGTTGCGGAAGCCTATGCGCGCATCGCCGAGAACCGCATCCGTCCTTCCGATGTGGCCGCCGTGACGAAGGAAGCTGTCGATGGGGCTGCGACGCGGGACCAGATTGCGGAGCGCCTGTTGCATCGCGTTCAACGTACGATTCGATACGCCGCAGTTCAGCTCGGCGAGGCCGCCATTGTGCCGACGCCGCCGGCGGAAACGATGCGGCTGGCTTATGGCGACTGCAAAGACCAGGCCGCGTTGTTGATCTCCATGCTGCGCGCCGCCGGCATCGAGGCCTACATGGCTCTGCTGCGCGCAGGGCCAGGCCCCGACGTCGAACCGGGGCTTCCAGGGTTTGGCCTTTTCGACCACGTCATTGTATACGTGCCAGGAGAGAGGCCATTCTGGATCGATTCGACCAGCCGCTACTCACGGCTGGGCCACCTTCCGGGTCAGGACCAGGGCCGGCTCGCATTGATCGTCAAAGACGATGCGACTCAATTGGTCAAAACCCCCGAATTCCCCTCCATCGCGATCTCAAAGCATGAAGTGTTCCTGGCGGAGCAGGGCCTCGGCCGGATCATCAACACACGTGAGTTTTCCGGCGATCTGGAGCTGGACGTCCGCACCATGCACAGTGAAACGCCCGCGGCCGACATTGAACGCAGGAATCGGGAATTCGTGAAGACCCTTCATGGCAGCGCCGCCGTTTACCAGTTCAAGCATTCGGACCCGTTGGACACGATGTCGCCGTTCGTGCTGCGCTTCGACATCACCGGTTCGGAAACGGCGCAGACCTCGAACGGCGAGGCGGTCTTCTCTATTCCGGCGGCGCATGTGCTCGGCGAGGCGGGGATCGGGCTGCTTTTCACGATGGACGACAAGCTGTTCGCCAACGGCTTCCGCTTCCCTCAGACCATTGCGCAGGAATGGAGATATCGCATCACGCCGCCGCCCGGCTACAGCAAACAAAACGTCCCGGAAGACCAGACGACGCGGCTCGGTCCGGCCGCGCTGTCCCGAGCTTTTTCGGTGCGTGAAGACGGCAGCGTCGAGGGAACGGTTCGCGTTGAGATCGCCAACAAGACGTTCACATCCGAAGATATCCGCGCCCTCAAGAATGCTGTTGAAAAGATCGACGAAGATCCCACGTGGACCGTGTCCTTTGTGCATGCCGCCCAGGCCCATCTCAAGGCGGGCGCCATCCGCCAGGCGCTCGCGGAGTTTCGCAAACTGATCGCGCAGGCGCCCGGCAAGGCGCTGCATCATTCCGAACTGGCGCGCGCGCTGATCGGGCTGGGAATGGGAGAAGCGGCGCGCAGCGCGGCGAGGCGCGCCGTTGTGCTGGAGCCGCGATCTGCGCAGGCGCACGCCGCATTGGCGTGGGTTTTCCAGCATGACCTGGCGGGACGCCGATGGAAGCCGGGATTCGAATACGCCGAAGCCAGAGAGGCCCTGCGCAAGGCGGTGGAACTTGCGCCGGACGACGTCGAAATCCGGTCGGAGTTTGCGCTTCTTCTTGAACACAATCCGCGAGGCCTGCGCTATGGCGCCGGCGCCGATCTTGATCTCGCCATCGAGCAGTATCGGGCGATCGAGGACAAGCTGCCCTCCAACAGCCCGCTTCGCCGGAATCTGGCGTATGACCTGCTGATGACCGGAAAGTACGCCGATGTCAAAGGCGCATCCACTCCAGCCGACATTCGATTGGCGGCAATTGCAATGACGGACGGACCTGCAGCCGCCGTCCGCGAGGCCGGGAAGCTTGATTCGTCGCAGCGTCAGGGACGCCTGCTTTCCGCCGAGTCCATGTTGACCGAGTTGCGCCAGTATCCGGCAGCCATCGAGCTCGGCCGTGCCGTAGCCGCCGAATCGCCCGCTGGGGCCTTTTTGGATCGAGTCGAAAGGCTGGAGCGTTTGCAGCGATATGATGAAGCGCCGTTGAAGGCGGACGACCCTGCGTCGGCTGCAAAGCGGTTCCTTGTAGAAGCGCTCGGCGACAAACGACTCGAAGTTATGAACCAACTCTTGGCGGCGGACGGACGCGAAGAGCTCCGGCGCCGTCCCGACATGCGGCTGGAGGTCTCCTCCATCCCAATGGCAGGCTTCCCCAATCTTCTCGGCATCACGCAACGCGCATCCAATCCGGATGTGCTGGTATCGTCGCTCAACGCGTCGCACGAGGGAGATGATGCGGCAGGCTACAGCGTCAGCTTTTCCGGAATCGCGCCGTTCCGGCTCTATGTTATTCGCGAAGACGGCCAGTACCGCGTCCTCACCGCAGGACGCAACGACTTCGCGCTCGCCAGAGGCGCGCTGCGCCATCTAGACCGCGGGGATCTCGAAACGGCGCGCGAATGGTTGGATTGGGCGGAGGAGGAAGTGAATCTGGATCGCGCGGATCCGGATCGTTTGAGCGCCGATGCGTTTTTTTCCATCTGGTTCAACAGCCTCTCGAAGACGCGCGACCGGATGCGCTACGCTGCCGCCGCGATCTTGTCGTCATCGCCCGACGATGCGCCCGCCATCCTTCCCATTCTCGTCGAGGGCCGGAAGACGACAACGGGGCTTGTCCGCGACGGCGTCACTCTCGCCCACGCAACCGCGCTCTTGACGATGGGCCGCTATGAAGAAAGCCTGGCAATCGGCCGGCAGTTGCTGCAGGCGAGTCCGCGATCACGGGCCATTTTCCTCGTTGCGGACTGCATGCTCGAGTTGAATCGCGTCGGCGAATTGAAAATGTTTCTGCAAGGCAAGCTCAAGGACGCAATGGACGAGAAGGACGTCGAACGGCTCATGGCTGCGGTGGAAGTGAGAGCCGGCGACTTTTCGAGCGCCGCGGCGCGCATCAAGACGCTGGCGGACTCTCCTGGCGGGCGGCCGGTGGACCAAAGCTACGTGGCCTGGCTACGCCTCTACAGCGACAGCGTCACAGACAATGACATCGCCCTCGCCCAGAAAGGCGCCGCGAACGTGCGCGCTCTCGATTTCTTGAACCCCCAACCGCAGCGAACGCTCGCAGCCTTATATGCAGAAGCTGGAAAGACGAAAGAGGCGCTGGCCGCGTTTAGTCAATATTTGGATCGCGCGGGGCGGGCGATCGCTCCCGACGACTGGTACATCCTCGGCCGCATCTATGAACATTACGGCGAGCGCGACGCCGCCGTGGCCGCGTACGGGAGGGTTCCCGAACCGAAGGGATTTCCAGCAGTCATTGATGTTTCGTATGCGCTCGCGCAGCGCGGTCTTCAGAGATTGCAAAACCTCGAGAAGAAGTAGCTCTGCACTGAACTCGCCGCGCGCCGTTTGACCCTGCCCCCTTCGGCGGCAGGGTCAAAAAATCGCCAACACGCCCAATCCTGTAGCGCATTTTGCTTGACGGCAATTCCCGGCTGCACATAAGCTGCGCGCAATCATCCTGTAAAACAGGCTGTGTAAACAACAAAACGGGGGTCTCACGACCATTTCTACTTGGGGGTAGAAACCATGCGGAAATCGCTTGTCGCAGCAGTGTTCGTGATGTCGGTGTGTTTGCCGGCGACGCTCTTTGGCCAGACCGGAAACGGTCAGGTGGGCGGCATTGTTGAAGATGCTTCGCGCGCCCTCGTGCCGGGCGTCACGATCACATTGACCAATACTGGAACGGGAATCAGCAGTACCCAGATTACAAACGAGGCCGGCGCCTACAACTTTTCGAGCGTTCCGCCTGGAACGTATTCGGTGACGGCGTCGCTTGCGGGATTCAAGACGACAGTCACGAACGGCGTTCAGGTCACGATAGTTCCGGTTCGCGTGAACTTCACGCTGGAAGTCGGCGCGCTGGAATCGACCGTCGATATCACCGCTACTTCAGACACTGCGCTGGCGGAAACTTCGGCGTCTGTCGGCGTTGTGCTGGCCGAACGGCGCGTCAGCGAGCTTCCGCTGGTTGGCAATAACGTGTTGGACCTGTTGAGCGTTCTGCCGGGTTTTCGCACTAGCCCCGTCGCCGATGCTCAATCCACGGTCGGCGGACTAAATCTGGACTACGTCAACACCACTATTAACGGACTGAGCACCGTCAGCTCAAGGGACTCCGCTTCCTTCTGGGGACGTCAGGTGATGACGACCAACGTGATCAACCCGGATCTTGTCGGTGAAATCCGGCTGGTTCTTTCCCCAGTGGACGCCGAACTTGGTCGCGGCAACTCCCAAGTGCAGATCACGACGCGCTCCGGCACGAACCGGTATGCCGGCAGCGTCGTCTGGAACGTCGGAAACTCGGCGCTGAATGCGAATACCTGGGCGAACAAGAGAACCCCAACGCCGACTCAACCGGATTGGTACAATCTGAACCAAGTCACCGCGAGCTTCGGCGGACCGATCATCAGGAACAAGACGTTTTTCTTCGCTCTCTACGACAAGCAAAACGTCAATCGCCGCAGTCTTGTCACCACCCCAGTACTGACCGAAACGGCGCGGCAGGGCATCTGGCGGTATTGGGAAGGATGGAATCCGGGCCCGGCGCTGGCGCCGCAACCCACATCCTTTGTTGCTCCGGGCGCGCAACCCACAGGCGTCGCGCCAGCGGTGGATTTCGACGGGAATCCGATACCGCCGCTCTTCAATCCGACGGGAGGTCCCTACACGCTTGGCGGCTTGCGTTGTTTCAGCGTGTTTGGCAACAAGAAGCTGGCGCCGAACGGTCAGTTGGTGGACTTCACCAGTAACGATTGTCCAGGCGGAACGGCCGTCATCAACTCCGGCCCTTGGGATCCTCTCCGCACCAGCGTGGATTCGACCGGCCTCATGCTGAAGATTCTGAATTTGATGCCGAATCCTAATTTCTTTGGCTCCGACTCTACGACTGGAAGCCCCGATGGTCTCAACATCGCTCAGTACCGGTGGGTTCAGCGCCGGACAGGCTCGAGTTCAACAAACGCGTCGATCGGCGTTGTCGCCAATACAAACGACTACAACAACCGCGACCAGATCAACCTCAAGTTCGATCATAACCTCACCGAGAGTCACCGCCTGAGCGTGAGCTGGACCTATGAAAAAGACGCCGGCGAGGGCGCAATCGCAGCCTGGGACGGCGTTTTGAAGGGGAATATCTCGCGGCGGCCGCAGTTCTTGACGGTCAATGCGACCTCGACGTTGTCACCAACTCTGGTCAACGAAGCTCGCTTTGGACTCAACTACAGCAGCGAGTTTGCCAACCCCGCATGGGCCAATATTGACCGTCCGGATATTCGAGAGGCCGCGCAGCAGTGGATCCTATACGGCGGCACGAATCCTGAAAACGGCAAGAGATATCCTGTCCTCTACAACCCCGGCGCGAACTGGAATGGATACCTGAATTTCGGCTCTTTCGATTTCTCCAATTACAGCCCGCTCTACAATGTCGCCGATACCATTCGCTGGACGCGCGGCAGGCACTCGTTCAGTTTCGGGGGTGAATACCGGCGTCCGTATACGATCGGATACAACAACTCAGCATACGTTAATGTGAATCCTGGAAACGCCGGCGGCGCTGTCACGCCGCTGTTCTTCACGAACACCAATGTGACGAACGGGAGTGCATTACTCCCTGGATTTCTTGCAACCAGCCGCAATAATGCGGGCGACCTCCTCAGTAGATTTTACGGCGCAATCAACAACCCAAACACCGCCTTCTGGATCGACGGGCAGCCTGACTTGCTGGCAGGACGGTGGCAAGACGTCACGACCGCCGAAAACAGAATCTTGAGCGCCGATCCTTACGGACACCAGACGCGCACCCAGATTTCGAATGAATGGAGTTTCTTTGCGAAGGACGACTTTAAATTGAATCGCCGCCTGACGATCAATCTGGGCGTCCGCTATGACTTCACCGGCTCTCCTTACTTCAGCAAAGGACTCACCAACAGGATCGACGGCGACGGTCCAGGTTTATTTGGCGCCAGCCGCGTTCCGGGCGCCGATCCGTTCAGCACGTGGCTGTCGCCCGGAAACCTGTATCTGACAGGATACGGGTCCAACGCGGCGAACCCACTGCAATGCGTTAAAGGCGCAGCGAATCCCGCCGGGATACCGGCGTCTAATTGCGATCCAAACCTGATGTCCAAAGTCATCTTCGTCGGGCCGGAAACGGACCATCCTGATCAGACCTTGGTTCCGCAATCGGGTCGGTTCAGCCCCGCAATCGGTTTCTCCTGGCAGGTTCCATGGTTTGGAGACAGAACGACGCTGCGCGGCGGATTCCAGCGGACCTACGGCCAGGCAGGATCCCCCTTCACCGGCGGTTTGTTAAGCGGACCGGGAGCAGACGGTACGACTGCGGGAATCAATACGAGTGATCCCCAATGGACTTCAATCTTTTCGACTCGGGCGGCGAACCTCACGGATCTGGCGCTGGCGGTTCCAGCAACTCCGACGCGGCGTCCGCAAGAACAGGTCTTCCTCGTCGGGGGTCGCCGCATCGGCCTGACCTACGCCCATTACGACCCGGATTACTCGATCCCCTACACGGACAACATCACGCTCACGATCCAGCACAGTCTGCGGCGGAATATGACTCTGGAGATTCGCGCGGTGAACACGCTGGCGCGAAACCAACACGGCCGCGGCGGCAGTTTCGGCAGCGCAGGCACGTTCGATCTCAACACCGTCAACGTGTATCACAATCCGGAACTCTTCAACGCGCTTGAGGTCACCCGCGCCGGCGGCAACCATCCGCTGTTCGACGAAATGCTGATGGGGTTGAACCTGAACACCACAGTCGCGGGATATGGGGCAGTTGGAACGTGCGTCACGCAACCAGCAGGCTCGACGCATCCGGACCTTGGCGTGGGATGTCCTCAGCCCAATCAAGTGCTCCAACGTGGCTCTGCGCATTTGCGCCGGGCGACGGCGTTTTCCGGAGACCTTGCAAATGGAAGCTACGCCGGCGTCGCCAGTTCCTTGCTCACGCAAAGCCCAACGGGCCTCCAGACCCTGCCGATAGATCCTGCCACTGGAGTGACTCTCGTCGCGTCACAGCGGATGCTCCGCAACGGTTGTGACCGCCTCGCGAACGGCCAGACCGGCGGCTTCGTGAATCCCGACACCGGTGTTCCTATTGCGCCCCGGTGCTTCCCAGAAAACTACCTTGTTACAAATCCTCAGTTCACGGCTTTGCAGTATGCAAAGAATCTGGGTTATAGCGATTACAACTCGGTCGAGATCCAGTACACGCTGCGGCCGACCCACGGCATGAGCGTCATGGCGACCTATGGCTTCAGCAAGACCATGACGCAGCCCGGCAACGGCTTCACAGATCCACTGCGGCCGGAACTCGACTACAGCGAATCCATCCAGAGCGTCGGCAGCGATTTCCGCGCCAACGGAACAGTTGAATTGCCGGTCGGACCCGACAAGCTGTTCTTCGGGAACACGTCTGGCTGGGTTGCGCGACTCATCGAACGCTGGCAGATGGGCTTCATCTACAACTGGTCGTCAGGCGCCCCGCGATCTTTCCTTACGGGATTCAACATGCTCTACGCCAACGGCCGGCCCAACATCGTCGGGCCATGGACCAACCCCAAAGGCTCAGTGGAATGGGATGGCCAAAACGGAAGCTACTTCCGGGAGGACTACGATACCTACGTCGATCCTCAGTGCGCGGGCGTAACCACAAGGGACAACCTGCAGACGAACTGCACATTGCGGGGATTGGCTCTGGTAGTTCCCGAAGGAACGCCCGGATCGATTCCGTTGAGCGCCGGGAAATTTGGGATTCCTCTCCTGGAGAATCCTGCACCCGGCCAGCAAGGCAATCTCGGGGCTACGACGCTGAGCACGTTCGGCCGGTGGACTATGGATGCCAGCATCTCCAAGGCCTTCCAAATCGACGAGTCGAAGTCGGTCCAACTGCGGATCGACGCGAAGAACATCTTCAACCACCCAACGCCGACCGATCCCACGGGCTTGGCCAACCAGGGAAGCAGCTTTAACGACAACTTCGGTCAGATCACCAACAAGACCGGATCGCGCGAATTTCAAGCCAGGTTGCGAGTCAATTTCTAATCCCTCGATCTCCGTCCTGCGGCTGATTGCCGCAGGACGGACTTGACTGGCGCATTGTAGAATACAGCGCGTTGTGATTCCGGCTTCGCGCGCTCCGAATCCTCCCAACGAGGCCCGCTTCGACCCGGCGCCCGTCGCGTTGCCGTGGATTGTGCGGCTGCGCAACGGCGTCGTCGCCGGAGAGGTTGCGCTGATCGCCGTCTTCTGGCTCGCCCTTCGCCTGAGCTTGCCGCTGGCCATACTCGGCGCGGTCATCAGCCTGCAGGCGCTCTCGAATTGGCTGCTGCCCACTGTAGGGGCGGTCTATGGCCGCCCAGACCGTCCGAATTCCAAAGCCCGCGCGCGGTCGCAGACCGCGCCTGCAGTGGGAGCGGAGGCCATCGTCGGCTCGCTGTTCTGCTTCGATACGCTGTGCCTCACGTTGATTCTTGCGCTGACTGGCGGCCCGTCAAATCCATTCAGCCTGCTCTATCTGGTGCAGATCACCTTCTCTGCGGTCGTGCTGCGCAAGACCTGGACGTGGACTCTGGGCGTGCTGGCGACGTTATGCTTCGGACTGTTGTTCTGGATCTCGCGGGACGTCCCTGCGCTGCAGGCGCACGCTGCGCCCGGAGAATTTTCATTGCACCTTTTAGGAATGTGGATCGCCTTCGCAACGTCGGCGCTCTTGATCAGCTTCTTTGTCGGCAAGGCCTCCGCCGAGGCGCGCAGGAAAGACCGGGAGCTGCTTGTCATGCAGAATCGTCTGGCGCGAAACGAGCGGCTGGCGTCGCTGGCGACGCTGGCGGCGGGCGCGGCGCACGAGATCGCGACGCCTCTGGCCACAATCGCAGTGGCCGCGAAAGAGATTGAGCACAGCGCAGAACGCGCGGCCGGCGACGGCCGCCTGATCGAAGACGCGCAACTGATCCGCTCTCAGGTCGAACGGTGCCGTTCGATCCTCGAACGTCTGGGCGCGCAGGGCGCCGATCCGGCCGGAGAAGCCCCGAGGCCGGCAAGGTTCGATGAGCTCCTCGCCCAGGTCCGCGACCGATTTCCAGACGACCGCGAACGCATCCAAATCGAAGTCGAGGGCGCGTCGACATCATGCGTCGTTCCGCGCAGGGCCGCTGTGGAAGCCCTGTCGGCGCTGGTCAAGAACGCGCTCGACGCAAGCCGCGCCGGCAAGCCCGTCCTGCTGCGCGCGGCGGCGCATCACGACCGCATTCGTTTTCTGATTCGGGACGCCGGCGAGGGAATGACGCGCGAAATCCTCGAACGCGTTTCCGAGCCGTTCTTCACAACGAAGCCGGCGGGAAAAGGAATGGGCCTAGGAGCATTTCTGGCGCACCAGTTCGCGCAACGCCTGGGCGGCGAGCTGTCCTTCGAATCCCAGCCCGGACGCGGATGCACCGCGATCCTGGAACTGCCCGCTCAAAACAATGGCCGATCCTAAGACTGCGCCCGAACGGCTGGCCGTGCTCGTCGTAGACGATGACGACGCATTCCGCAAACGGCTGTGCCGCGCCCTTCAGGAACACGGCTGGGATGCGCGCCCCGCGGGCACGGCGCAGGAAGCGTTGGAATGCGCCGCGAGAACCAGTCCCGACCTTGTATTGCTCGATCTGAAAATGCCCGGCGCCGGCGGGCTCACGTTGATCGAGCAGATCAAGGATCTCGATTCCACAATCAGCGTCATCATCCTGACCGGATACGGCAGCATCGCGACGGCGACGCAGGCTTTGAAACTCGGCGCGGATCACTACCTGAGCAAGCCGATCGACGCTGAACAGATCATCGCCGCATACGATGAGCTCACGGCGCCTGCGCCGGAGCGCAACGCGCCCATGAGCGTTCCGACTCTCGCGCGAGTCGAGTGGGAACACATTCAACGGATTCTCTCCGATTGCTCCGGCAACATCAGTCAAGCCGCCAAGCTTCTGGGCATCCATCGCCGCTCGCTGCAGCGGAAGTTGGCGAAGTATCCGCCGCGTCAGTGACCCCGCCGCCTTGGGGAATTTGGGGACAGAGACCAATTTTCTGCGCGTGAGGTTGGCGTAAAGCCTGACGCGTCTGCCACGCGCAGGAAATTGGTCTCTGTCCCCAAATTCCCTGCGACAACATGCCGCATCGACATACGGGCTTTCGAAAACTAGAATCACCGGCATGCATCGACAACTCATGCGGACCGTTGTTTTTCTTCAAACGCTCTTCCTTGCGGGCCCTCTCTTCGCCCAGGCCGACGGGGCGATTCACGGGATCATCATGGCGCAGGCGGATGGTTCCGCGCTGTCAGGCGTCCGGGTGGAGCTGAAGGGCGCAGCGCATATTCAAACGATCGCGTCGCAGACGGACTCCGATGGGCGTTTCGTTTTTCTGAGGCTCGCGCCGGGAGAGTACATTCTCACAGCGGCTCATGCGGACTTCAGCGCGTCGCAATACCGGGTAATGCTCCGGCCGCGGGAAGTCCAGAACCTCACCATCGAAATGACGCTGCGGCCGGTTGAGCAGTCCGTCCAGGTCCTGGCTGACGCGCTCTCAGCGGCAAGCGCGCACTCGCCCGCATCGACTCTTTTCACTTCGAGCCGGCTGGACGCGCTGCCGCTTGCGCAGCGTTCCAATCTTCCCGAAGCCATCCTCACTGCCGCGCCCGGGATGATCCGAGGGCACGACGATTTTGTTCACATCCGCGGGCATGAAATCGCGCTGAACCCGTCCATCAACGGCGTCTCGTTCTGGGAGAACCCGCACGTGGTCTTCTCTCCCGGCCTCGGAGTGGACTACATCGAATCGATGAACGTCATGACGGGCGGCTTCTCCGCCGAATATGGAAGCCGTTTCGGGGGCGTTCTGGACGTCGTCACCAAGTCCGGGCTCACGATGAACGGCCGCGGATCGATCACGTTGGGCGTGGGAACCGCGCTGCGCCATAACGCCGCAGTTGAATTCGGCGGCAACGACGGACGCGCAGCGTATTACTTCAATCTGAGCGGGTTCGAATCGGCGCGTTTCCTCAGCCCGCCGGAGCCCCGCTCGATTCACAACACGGGCCGCGCCGCGCGCGGATTTGCGCAATTGGATTTCGCGGTCGACGCTGCGAACTTCCTGAAGCTGATCGTCATGGGAGACGGCGCCAATTTCGAGCTTCCCAAGACAGAGCGGGACGAACTCTTGCGCCCGGACTTCAACAATTTTCAACGGACGCGTTCGCAAAGCGCGATTCTCGCGTGGGACCGCGTTGTTTCCTCCCGGACGTTCTTACAGACCTCGGTCTATCAACGCTGGTCCCAAGTCCGCATGCTGCCCAACGCCGACCCGTACGGGGCCAAGGTCGACGCAGACCGCGAACTGGCCACGCTGGGAGTAAAGACCGACGTGACGCGATTTCACGGACGCCACACGCTGAAGGCCGGCGTCGATCTCGTTCTGCTGAGCCCCGACGAGAATCTCTACTACCTCAGCCAGCCCTGGATCACGTTCACGCACCTGCCCGAAGTGAATGAGAATCACATCCATTTCCGCGGGCCCAATCTCGGTCCCGGCGTCCCTCGGCCGGTGGTCTTCCGGCAGAAGAAGACTGGGGGACAGGGCAGCCTCTACGTTCAGGACAAAATTCAACTCACGCGCGGTCTGACTGCAGACGTGGGCTTGCGGTTCGACCGGTACAGCCTCGCCGTTTCCGATTCGCATTTCAGTCCCCGCGTCAACGCAGCCTACCGATTCAGGTCTGGAACTGTTGTGCACGCGTCCTACAACCACTTCTTCGTTCCCCCGCCGATCGAAAACGTGCTAGCCGGCGGCGCCGGTCTGACGCAGTTTATCGCTGAGATCGGGCGGCCCTTGCCGGCCGTCCTGCCGGTCAAAGAAGATCAGTTCGAACTCGGCGTCGTGCAACCGGTCGGCAAGTTGATGCGCATCGGTCTGACCGGCTACTACCGTATCAGCGACAACCCGCCGCACTCGGTTCTCTTCCCGGATTCCCGTTTCTACACCTACGCCAGTTTCGATAAAGGAAAAGCCTACGGCATGGAGATCAAAGCGGACGTTTCAGAAACTCCGGTCCCGGGGCTGTCGGGGTATTTCAACTATGCGTTGGGACGCGTCTGGTTTTACAACCCGGTTCACGCAGGGTTCATCACCGAAGCCGGACACCTGAACCAGACCGGCAAGTTTCTCGCCCCCATGGACCAGACGCATACGTTGACGGCCGGCTGGACCTATCGCAACCGGTCATCGCGCATCTGGACGTCGGGCGCTTTTGAATATGGAAGCGGCGCGCCGGGCGGCCACGGCGCCGGCGATCACACTCACGGCGACGGGACTTCGCATGAGCACGCCCCGGTTGCGGGAGGATGCGGCATTCGATGTCCCGCGCACTTCACGCAGAATCTTTCGGTGGGATGGGATGCGGTTATGGCGGGCGATCAGCCGCGTCTGACTCTGCAGTTCAACGTCGAAAACCTCTCCAATAAGGTGTACCTGATTTCGAAGGAGAGCACTTTCGTACAGGGTCAGTATTCGGCGCCGCGGATGTATTCAAGCTCTGTGAAACTGCGGTTTTGAGCCGCGGATTACGCCGATCGCGTTTCCCGCTGAATATGCATCATCTGCGGCTATAAAGCTTTTACAAAGAATTGCTTGACATGGGGAAACTCCGGAAGGATAAACGTATCTAAACTCGTGAGTTTACTGATGGCTCACGATCAGTCTGCTTTAACGAATGATGGAGGGATTCGTGAAGACAAGACTGCCGGTCGCTGGTTGCGCAGTAGGTCTTTTTTGTGTGCTGATCCTCGGTCAGCCGGGGGCCGCTGTACAGCCGGTCAGCCCGGCTTTGAATCCACCCGAAGCAGTGCAGCAAACGCCGGCCTCTGGCGAGCCGCAGGCCGCTTCCGGCGCCGCGCCGCGGGCCGTCCTCGACAAGTACTGCGTCACGTGCCACAGCCAGCGCGCAAAAGCGGCGGGACTGGACGCTGCGCAGCGTCTGACGCTCGATGACTTCGACCTCTCCAAGATTGCGGAACATCCGGAAGTCGGCGAAAAGATCGTCCGGCGACTTCGCGCCGGACTGATGCCGCCCACCAACAGGCCGCGCCCGGATCCGCAGACCATGGCTTCGCTGATTGCATGGATGGAGAACGAGCTCGATCGCGGCGCCAAAACCCATCTGCCGGCCCCCGGCCTGCATCGCCTGAACCGGGCCGAATACACGAATGCGATTCGGGATCTGCTCGGGCTTGAAGTGGACGCCTCAAAGTTTCTTCCGTCGGACGACTCCAGCCATGGATTCGACAACATGGCGGGAACCCTGACGATGTCGCCCGCTTTGATGGAAGCGTATCTGACGGCCGCAGGCAAGATCAGCCGTCTCGCGGTTGGCAGTGAGACAGCGGCCCGACAAGTCGTCTTCGATGCGCCGCTGGACACCGCGCAGAACCACCACATCGAAGGACTCCCCTTTGGGACGCGCGGCGGCATGATCATTCACCACGAGTTTCCCGCCGACGGCGAGTACACCTTTACGGTGAAGGGCGTGACCGGCTACTTTACGCGCGTGCTCGGCCAGATCCGCGGGGAAAAGCTCGAGCTGACGATCGACGGCGAGCGCGTGTATCTCTTCGATTGGGACACGGAAATCGCAAACACCAACGGCAACGGCGGCCAGAGCCCGCGCATTGCGATCAGCGCCGGCATGCACACGATCGGAGTGACGTTTCTCGCAACCAACGATCTGCCGGGAACGGAATTGAACCGGCCGTTCGAGCGCACCATGAACTCGCCCGGAGAGATTCCAGGATTCATGTTCTACCCGCACGTCGGCCAGGTCTTCATCAACGGCCCCTTCGACGGCGTCGCCGCGGTCGATACGCCCAGCCGCCGCAAGATTTTCAAGTGCCGGCCGGCTACTCCGAGCGAAGAAGGGTCGTGCGCGCGCACGATCATAGCGAACCTGGTGAAAGGCGCATTCCGCCGTCCTGCACGCGATTCCGATATGGAGTCGCTCGTCGAGTTTTATCTTGCGGGCCGGCAACAAGGAGGCAGCTTCGACGCAGGAATCGAGGCCGTTCTCCAGCGCATCCTTACGGATCCGGAATTTCTGTACAGGTCCGAGCTCGAACCGGTCCAGACGGCGGCAAATACGACGTACCGAATCAGCGATCTCGAGCTCGCGTCACGCTTGTCTTTCTTCCTCTGGAGCAGCATTCCCGACGACGAGCTGATCGATCTCGCTTCCAAACGGCGGCTTCAGGATCCCGCCGTTCTCGAGCAGCAGGTCCGCCGCATGCTCGCCGACCCGCGCGCCGAAGCGTTCGTTCGGAATTTCACGGGACAGTGGCTGAACGTCCGCGGAATGGAAGCCAGCGAACCGGTCGTGGACCTGTTTCCGGATTTCGACAACAACCTGCGGGCCGCGTTTCGGAAAGAAATTGAAATGTTCTTCGCGAGCATCATGCAAGAGGATCGCAGCATCGTGGAGCTCCTGAACGCCGACTACACGTTTGCAAATGAGCGCCTCGCGAAGCACTACGGAATCCCCAACCTGTATGGACCGCGGTTCCGCCGCGTGACGCTGGGTCCCGAACTGGAGATGCGCCGAGGGCTCCTTGGAAAGGGAGCATTATTGACAGTGACGTCGCAGGCGGCCCGAACCTCTCCGGTTGCGCGCGGCAAGTGGTTTCTTGAAACGTTTCTCGGCGTCAGTCCGCCGGATCCGCCGCCGGGAGTGGAAACGAACCTCGAGCCGACGTCGAAGAACGCAGCGCCGAAAACGCTTCGCGAGCGGCTGGAAGCGCATCGGACGAATCCCGTCTGCGCGTCATGCCACCAGATCTTCGAGCCCATGGGAATCGCGATGGAAAACTTTGACGCCGTCGGGCGATGGCGCACGCTCGACGAAGGTTCGCCAATCGATCCGACAGGCCAGATCGCCGACGGCACAAAACTGGAAGGCGTGCACACGCTGCGCGAAGTATTGATGCGCTACTCGGACCAGTTCGCACAGGTCTTCACGGAAAAGCTGCTGACCTATGCCCTGGGCCGCGGCGTGGAATACGCCGACATGCCGATGGTGCGTTCCATTACGCGCAACGCGGCAAAGGACAACTACCGGTTCTCTTCGTTAGTAACGGGCATTGTCCGAAGTCCGGCGTTTCAAATGAATATGAAGGCTTCGAATTAGTTATGAGTTATCAAGTTTTGAGTTGTGAGTTTTGAGGCTGAAAACTCAGAACTCACAACTCAAGACTTAAGCGAGAGGAAGACATGTTTATCACCAAGAAACACATTTCCCGCCGAACGATTTTGCGCGGCGCCGGCGCAGCGATGGCGCTGCCGTTTCTGGACGCAATGGCGCCGGCGGCGACGAATCTCGCTCAGATCGGAAACGCGCGAACGCCGCGGTTCGTCGGCCTCTTCGTCCCCCATGGGATGGCGCCGGGCTGGTGGGTTCCAGACAAGGAAGGAAGCGACTTCGAATATCCCTTCTGCTGGAAGCCTCTCGAGCCGTATCGGGATCAGGTCGTCATCATGAGCGGCCTGCATTCGACCTCTTCCGAGCCCCCGCCGGGAGTCACGGGCGCCGACCATTGGGTCGCGGCGGCGTTTCTGTGCGCAGTAAAGCCGAAGAAGACCGCCGGCGCGGATGTTCAGGCGGGCACGACGATCGATCAGATCATCGCGCAGAAGATCGGCCGCGAAACATTGCTGCCTTCCATGGAGTTTGCGGTGGAGGACCCCGGCGCCAATTCGAGCAATTGCGGGGAAGGCTACAGCTGCGTCTATACGAACACGATCGCATGGGCCGCGCCGACCCGGCCGCTGCCGATGGAACTGAATCCGCAAACCGTCTTCGAACGTATGTTCGGCGACGGCGGCACTCCGGAAGAGCGCGCCGCGCGGCGCGCCCGCAATGAAAGCATTCTGGATTCGGTGGCGTCCAAGACCGCCAGTCTGCGCAAGGATCTCGGCCCAAGCGACCAGGCGCGGCTCGACGACTACGCTGAACAAGTCCGCGAGATCGAGCGCCGCCTGGAGATCGCCAGAAAGACGTCCGCCGTTGCGCCCGAGAATCTCGATGTTGGCGTCGGGATTCCGCAGTCATTCGACCAGCACATCAAGCTGCAGTTCGATCTGCTCGCCCTGGCGTTCCGCGCCGACATCACGCGCGTGGGCACGCTGCTCTTCGCTCGCGATCTGACGAACCGGACTTATCCGGAATGCGAAGCGCCGCGCGTGAGTTTCCACGGCGGCTCGCATCATGGAGAGGACCCGGCGCGCATCGAACAGTTCTCGAAGATCAACCAGTATCACGTAAAAATGCTGGCCTATTTCGTCGACAGGCTGAAAAAGACCGAGGACGGCGACGGCACGCTGCTCGATCACTCGTTGATCCTCTATGGCAGCAATATGGGAAATCCGAACCAGCATCTGCACTACGACGTGCCTCATGCCTTGATCGGCGGGGCAAATGGGCAGCTTAAGGGGAATCGCCACCTGGCCTATCCAAGCCGGACGGTTCCCACCGGAAATCTGCTGTTGAGCATTCTGGACCTGTTCGGGATTCACAAAGAAAGCTTCGGCGACAGTACGGGCAGGTTGGAGAAGTTGGCGTAGGGCGAATGACAATGATCAGAAACTTCCTGATGACGAGCATCACGCTTCTCATACTCGCTGCAACCGCCGCGGCCGCCGCTCAGCCCGCGATCCTGGACGCAGCCTTGCGCGGCGACAGAGCGGCAGTCCGCTCCCTGATCGCAAAGGGCGCCGACGTGAATGCCGCGGCGGCGGACGGCGCCACCGCGATCCATTGGGCGGTCTATCGGGGAGACGTCGAGATGGCGCAAATGCTGATCTCGGCCGGGGCTAAGGTCACAATCGCGAACCGGAACGGCGCGACTCCCCTCTGGCTTGCTGCAACCAACGGCGACGCCGTCATGATTCGAACGCTCCTCGACGGCGGCGCGGATCCGAACGAAAAGCTGCCTCTCGGACGGACGCCCCTGATGGTGGCGGCGCGCACTGGAAAGGTCGATGCCATACGAGTCCTGATCGACCGGGGCGCCAACGTCAATGCGCGCGAGGACCAGCGTGGAACAACGCCCTTGATGTGGGCCGCCGATCAGGGCCACACCGCCGCAGTTCAGCTTCTTGTCGAGCGAGGCGCCGATATCGCCGTACGCTCTGCTCCGGCCGAGCGCGGCCGCGGGCCGGCTCTTGGAAAAGCCAACGATCCGAGGGAATCCGTGCGCCGGCAGGTTGCCGCAATTCTCGCAAACCAAAAGTCGCCGGACCTCTCCTCGCTGCGGCAGGCAGGCCAGAACCGCAACGCCAACGCCAACGCCGACGCGGACGCAAACGACAACGATGATCAGGACGATGCCGCAGCCGGCGTCTTCCCCCGGCGCGGCCGCGCTGCGGCCGACGGCGGCCAGTTGACGGCCCTGATCTACGCGGCGCGCGCAAACAGCCGCGAGACTGTTCAAGCGCTGCTGAAAGCCGGAGCGAATGTGAATGAGGTCAGCGGCTACGGCTGGACTCCCCTTCTCGTGGCGACGCAAAACCGGTTCTATCAGCTTGGCGCCTACCTGCTGGAAAACGGCGCGGATCCGAACATCGCCAATAAGGGCGGGTGGACTCCGTTATATCTCGCCACCGACAATCGCAACATCGAGCGGGGCGACTATCCCGTGCGGCAGCCGGATATGGATCACCTGGAGTTCATCAAGCTGCTCCTCGCCAAAGGCGCCGACGTCAATGCGCGGATGATCGACAGCACCGAGACGCGCACCGTGTTCACCAACCAGTGGCTGGACGAAGAAGGCGCCACAGCGTTTCTCCGCGCCTCGCAGTCCGGAGATCTTGAATTGATGAAGCTGCTGCTGGCGCATGGCGCCGACCCTCGCATTGCAACAAAGCTGAATGTGACCCCCTTGCAGGTAGCCGCCGGAATCGGATGGGTTGAAGGAATTACGTTCGAATGGTCCCCGGAACAGACACTCGAAGCCGTGCGACTGCTTCTGGAGCTCGGCATCGATCCCAACGTCCAGGCCGCTACTGGACGCGTCGCGCTGCACGGCGCCGCCCACAAAGGCGCGACCGAGGTTGTGAAACTTCTCGTGAAGTACGGCGCGCGCATGGATATCCGCGACTACGGCAACACAGACAATCGCGGCAGCCCGGAGCTTGCAGCTCATACGTGGCTTCCGGTCGATTACGCGGACGGTCTTGTGCGGGTCGGCGTCCAATCGGCGATTCCACATCCGGAAACGGGACGCGTCCTGCGTGAGCTCATGAAGGAAGCCGGGCTCGATCCCCCGCCGATGGGCCGCACGCTGGATTCGATCTGCATCACGGAGATTTGCAGCATCGACTACAGCCCGTAGAAGGCTGCCGAGAGCAACTGTAGGCGCGGTCTATTGACCGCGCATTTTTTCGTTCGTCCTAGGGGTTGCGCGGTCATAGACCGCGCCTGCAGCTGATCGAATTTCCCATGAAGAAGTCGCTGCTCTTTCTCGAATCGATCGTAGCCGCCGCGATTGCGCTCGCCGCAACGCCCGAAGTCCGGGACTTCACGCCCGTCACGCCGCAGATGCTCGAGAATCCCCGGCCTGAAGACTGGCTGATGTTCAGCAGGACGTATGACGCGCAACGCTTCAGCCCGCTGCAGCAGATCAACAAAGAGAATGTCCGGCAGTTGCGCCTGGCCTGGTCGCGCGGCATGCCGGCCGGTCAGACCGAAACGATTCCCATCGTCTCCAACGGCGTGATGTATGTCATCACTCCCGCGGGTACAGTTCAGGCTCTCGACGCCGCCAACGGCGATCTAATCTGGGAATACAAGCGCGACGGAGTCACGCGCTCGGTCGCGAAGGCGCTGGCCATCTACGAGGACGTCATCATCTACACGGCTTCCGACAGCCATGTCGTGGGCATCGACGCCCGCACCGGCGCGCATCGATGGGCGACAAAGGCGGACGCGCGCGGGCATTCGTCCGGCGCCATCGTCGTCGACGGCAAGGTCATATCGGGCGGTTCCTGCGGCAGCAACCGCAACAACTGCTACATCGCCGCGCACGACGCGCGAACCGGTCAAGAGATGTGGAGGTTTTACACAACGCCGGCGCCTGGCGAGCCGGGCGATGAAAGCTGGGCGGGCGCCGCGCTGGAAAATCGGAGAGCATCGACGTGGGGATTGCCCGGCAGCTACGATCCTGTTCGCAAGCTGCTCTATTGGGGCATCGCCAACCCGATGCCCGACAGCCGCGCCGCTCGGCACAACGGCAACCCCGAAGCCATTCCGCGATCCTCGCCGGCCGATCTCTACAGCAACTCCACGGTGGCTCTCGATGTCGCGACCGGAAAGCTGGCGTGGTATTTCCAGCATCTGCCGGGCGACGACGCCGATCTGGATCACACGCACGAACGAACGCTGGTGCGCGCCCGCTTCGAGCCGAATCCGAAGTTCGTGAAGTGGATCAATCCCGGCATCCGGCGCGGCGAGGAGCGAGACATGGCCGTCATGATCGCCGAAGGCGGCGGAATCTGGGCTCTCGACCGCGACACGGGTCAGTTTCTTTGGGCTGCGCCGTTTCCCTACGATCCTCCGGAGTTCGCGCTTGCGGATGTGGACGTGAAGACGGGTCGCACGACCATCAATTGGAACATCGTTTCAACTCAGCCGGGCGACAAGAAGACGATCTGCTATTGGAATACGCGGAGCTATTGGCCGACCGCGTATCATCCGGGAACGAACTCGCTCTATACCTCCTACATCGACGCATGCCGGGAAGTGACCTCGTCAGGCCCGGGAGGACGCGGGGCCTGGCGCGTCGTCCCGCGGCCTGGCTCCGATCCCAAGGCGCTGACCGGTCTCGCGAAGATCAATCTGTCGACCGGCGAAGTCCTGCGATTCAACGTCGGCCGCGCTCCCGGAAACGGCGCGGTTCTCGCGACGGCAGGCGGGTTGATCTTCCATGGAGACATGAGCCGGCGTTTTCGCGCGTACGACGCTGAAAGCGGACGGGCGCTTTGGGAGACGATCCTGGGCGGCAATACTTCCGTCAGCACCATCACGTACGCCGTCGCAGGCGCGCAGTACGTTGCAGTAATGACCGGAGACAATCCCAAAGTTCCCGAACTCGCGGCGCTCGTTCCCGAATTGAACACGCCCCGCGGCCACAACGCCATTTACGTGTTCTCCCTGCCGAAATGAGTCTCTTTGGGCTGCTTCCCGGCGTGACGTGATCCTCCCCATCGCTTTCATTTTCCTTTCCGCGGCAGCGGGCGTGTTGCTGCAGACTCACGGCGCACTCATCCTCGAAGTAAAAAGCAGCGGTCAACCGCTGGCCCAAGTTGAAGTCATCGCCGGCGGCCGCACGGCCGTAACCGACGCGCGAGGACAAGCCGCGCTTCAGTTGCCGGCCGGCGACTTTGAAGTAGCCATCCGTCGATTCGGCGTCACCTGGCAGAGCTTCCGCGCATCGATCGTCGAAGGCGCGGAGACTCGCGTCGACGTGGACCTTCACCTCGAAGCAGCGCTCCGCGAAGAAGTCACAGTCACGGCGACGCGCACGGAGCGGCGGATTGACGACACGCCGCTGCGTGTGGAAGTGCTGCAGCGGGAAGAGATCGAAGAGAAGGCGCTCATGACTCCAGGAGACATCGCCATGCTGCTCAACGAGACAAGCGGACTGCGGGTCCAGGTCACTTCTCCATCGCTCGGCGCCGCCAACGTCCGCGTGCAAGGCCTTCGCGGACGATACACGCAGATACTTGCCGACGGGCTTCCCTTGTACGGAGGTCAAACCGGAGGCATCGGGCTGCTTCAGATTCCGCCCCTTGATCTTGGACAGGTGGAAGTCATCAAAGGCGCGGCGTCGGCGCTCTATGGCGCTTCCGCCCTCGGCGGCGTCATCAATCTTGTGTCGCGCCGGCCGGAGCAGGCCGAGAGAGAACTGCTCGTCAATAGAACAAGCCGTTCCGGATCGGACGCCGTGTTGTGGCTCGCCCAGCCTTTGGGCAATCGATGGGACGCCACCTTGCTCGGTGGAGCGCACTTTCAGGAGCATCAGGATATCGATGCAGACGGCTGGTCGGATCTTCCGGGCTATCGCCGGGCCGTCGTCCGTCCCCGCTTCTTCTGGGACGACGGCGCGGGCCGATCGATCTTCTTCACTGCCGGCGCGACAATCGAGGAACGCGAAGGGGGAACGATCGGAGACGCAGTCATGCCCGACGGGAGCAGCTTTCCGGAGGAGCTCGATACGCGGAGATTCGATGCAGGGTTTGTCGGACGCTTCCTCGTCGGCGGCCGCGTCGCCTCTTTCCGCGGTTCCGTCATGACGCAGCGACGCCGCCATCTATTCGGCGAATCAGCCGAACACGAACGGCGTCACACGATGTTCGGCGAAGCCGCCCTCACGGGAGCGACCGGCAAGCATGCGTGGGCCCTCGGCGCGGCGCTGGAAGCCAATCTTTACCGCAACCGTGAAGTGCGCCGCTTCGACTATATCTACACAGCGCCCGCGCTATTTGTCCAAGACGACTTCACCGTCAGCCCACGCCTGACGCTGTCCGGAAGCGGCAGAGTGGACTTTCACAGCGACTATGGGACGTTCTTCAACCCGCGTCTATCCGCCCTGATTCGATTGCCTCGCAACGTGACGGCGCGCTTTTCGACAGGCGCCGGCGTGTTTGCGCCGACTCCGTTCACGGAGGAAACGGAAGCCGTGGGCCTGACGAACGTTCTGGAGTTGAGGAATCTCGAAGCAGAGCGGGCCTGGGGCGGATCCGCAGACCTTGGCTGGCGCCTTTCGAACGTGGAATTCAACGCCAGCATTTTCGGCTCGATCATTCGCAATCCGGTTCTCCTGCGCGTCCGGCCCGAAGACGCCCCGCTGGAAATCGTCAACGCTGCAGGGCCGACCCGCACCATCGGATCTGAATTCTTGACGCGTCTGCGCGCTGGCGACTTTGGAGTGACTCTGACGCACACATTCACGCGGTCGTCGGAACTGAATCCGAACGAAGGCGTGCGCAGCGAAGTCCCGCTCACCCCGCGTCACACGGTCGGCATCGTCGGCGTGTGGGAGCGAGAAGGCCGCGGCCGCATCGGCGTCGAGATCTTTCATACGGGCCGCCAGCCGCTGGACGATAACCCCTATCGCGCCGAAAGCCCGCCGTACTGGGTCTTCGGACTGCTTGCGGAGCATCGCGTCGGCCCAGCGCGGTTCTTCATCAACGCCGAGAATCTTTCGAATACGCGACAGACGCGCTACGACCCGCTAGTCCGGCCTGCCCGCGGGCCGGACGGAAGGTGGACTGTCGATGCGTGGGCGCCACTGGAGGGACGCGTAATCAATGGAGGCGTCAGGTTCAGCTTTTGAAAGCTCGCAAGCTGTCCTTCATTGATTCAATTCCCAAATGATTCTCAAACCTTCCAGGGTCAACCACGGCGCGACGATCTCAATCGCGGTGGTTTCGCTGGCAATAACCTCCGCCAGTCCCCCAGTGCCGATCACTTTCATTTTCGGGTCGAGTTCGGCGCGGAAGCGCGCAACCATGCCTTCCACCAGCGCAACATACCCAAACAGCAAGCCGGACTGGATGGAATGCACCGTGTTGCTGCCGATAGCGCGCGGCGGACGCTGCAGGTCGACGCGCGGCAGCATGGCCGCGCGCTGAAACAGAGCGTCGGCCGCGATGCCGATGCCGGGCGCAATCGCGCCGCCCAAATAATCGCCGTCTTCCGAAATCGCGTCGAACGTTGTTGCAGTGCCGAAGTCCACGATGCACGCGGGACCGCCATACAACGTATGTACGGCCGCGGCGTCGACGACGCGGTCCGCGCCCACTTGCCGGGGATCGTCATAGCGCACCCGCACGCCGGTCGTCACGCCCGCATCCACTACCAGCGGCCGACGGTTCAGATAGATTTCACATGCGCGTACAAACGTTGCAGTGAGTGGTGGAACCACCGAAGCCATCGCCACGCCGTCAATCTGATCCCGTCGAACATCGGTGTGCTCGAGGAGATTGATCAGCGTGATGCCGTATTCGTCCGGCATGCGTTCATGATTCGTCGCGAGCCGCCACCGAGGTCCCAGCACATCGCCTTCATATACGCCGATCGTGATGTTCGTGTTGCCGATGTCCACGGTAAGGAGCATTGTTGAATTCTCTCGCAGGCTGCCCCGATTGTATGCCTGAACGACGCTACTTGGACCTGCGTAATCTGCGGCTTAAACCCTCTTTGGCGACGCGGCATACGGCATACCCATAAATCTACCCGCAAATACCCGATTGCGTATTCGGGTATTTGCGGGTAGATTTATGGGTATGCCACTTGAACCTCTTAAGAATCTAACGATTACGCCGGATCTGCTTCTGCTGATTGGCGAAATCGATGAATTCAAAGGCGCATGGAAGGCGCTGCGCAATTTGGCGCCGGACCGTCTTGCGACGTTGCGCCGCGTGGCGACGGTGGAATCCGTAGGCGCTTCGACGCGTATTGAAGGCGCCAAGCTCACGGATCGCGAGGTGGATTTGCTGCTGTCGAATCTGGATTTGGGCTCGTTTCGCACTCGCGATGAGCAGGAAGTTGCTGGATATGCGGAAGCGACGCAGCTCGTGTTTGACTCCTGGCAGGACATACCGCTGACGGAGAACCACATCAAGCAGCTGCACGGCGTCCTTCTCCGTTTTTCGGAAAGGGACGAACATCATCGCGGCGAATACAAAAAATTGCCCAACAACGTGGAGGCGTTCGATCAGTACGGCCGCAGCGTCGGAATCGTCTTCGAAACGGCAAGCCCGTTCGACACGCCGCGGCTGATGGAGGAACTGGTGGCGTGGAGTGCGCGCGAGCTTGCGGGCAGCCGGCATCACCCGCTCCTGGTCATCGCCGCGTTTGTCGTGCGATTTCTCGCCGTTCATCCCTTTCAGGACGGCAACGGACGGCTCGCGCGCGTGCTCACCAATCTGCTGCTCCTGCGCGCGGGTTATGTGTATATGCCGTACAGTTCGCTCGAACGCGTTGTAGAAGAAAACAGAGAGCAGTATTACCGCGCGCTGCGTAGCGCGCAAGGCACGCTGGACAAGGACGAGTCGCGTCTGGGCGACTGGCTGCGATTCTTTCTGCTCTGTCTTGTTGAGCAAAAGAACGCGCTGGCTGAGAAAATAAAGCGGGAGCGGCTGATGACGGCGCTGTCCCCGCTGGATGAGCAGCTTCTCGAAATCGCGAGACAGCACGGCAAAATGACGCTAGCCTACGCCGCCGCGCTGACCAAGACCAATCGCAACACGCTGAAGCTGCACCTTCGCCAACTGGTTCACTCCGGCCGTCTCCGGCTGCTCGGCCGCGGCCGCAGCTCGTGGTATGAGGTGGCGTAGAGACTCACCTCACAACATTCAGCTCCCGCATGGGCAGCCGCTGCGAGACCTTCCTCCCGTAAGACACGCGGTAGATGACGCCGTTCTCATCATCGCTGATGAGCAGTGAGCCGTCCGGCAGCATTGCAATTCCGGCCGGACGTCCGATGTAGCCTTGCCCGTCGTCGACCAGAAATCCGGTGACGAAGTCCTCTATGGCGACAGGCCGTCCGTTCTCGAAATCGACGCGGACGACGCTGTATCCGACAGGCTCCGAGCGGTTCCAGGAGCCGTGCATCGCGACGAATGCATCGCCTCGAAATCGAGTTGGAAAGACATTTCCCGTATAGAAGACCATCTGCAGCGGCGCCGCGTGCGCTTGATAGGACAGCGCAGGACCGATGGTTGCCGGACAAAACTCTGCCTTGGTTTCGTCGACCGGATCGTCCGGCAAGTAGGAATCCGGCTGCCGGTCGCCCATGCAGAAAGGCCAACCGTAATGGCCCTGCTTCACGATGCGGTTCAGTTCTTCGGGAGGCTGATCGTCTCCGCGCCAATCCGATCCGTTGTCCATGCCCCACATCTCACCGGTATCGGGATGCCATGCGAATCCGATCGTGTTGCGAAGCCCCCTTGCAAATATCGTGCGGCCTCCACCGGAAAGCTTGCTTTGGAGAATGGTCGCGTGTTCCGGATTCGTTTCGATGCATGCATTGCACGTGCTGCCGACGGAAACGTACAGCATTCCGTCCGGTCCTACGCCGAGCGTGCGATTGGGATGTTGTCCCCCGTCTGGAAGCCGTTTCAGGACCGGCCGCAGCTCGGACGCGCGTCCGGACGCATCAAGCTCTCCGGTGAAGACCTGCTCTGTCGTCGCCAGGTGGATCTTGTCCTTGTGGAACGCAATTCCATGAACGCGGTTCAGACCCGACGCGGCCTGGCGCGGGACGCCCTCGGCTTGCCCGTCTCCATCAACGTCTTCGAGAACGATCACGTCGTTCTGTTCAGGCCGCGTCACATACACCCGCTTGTCGGGACCCACGGCCAACATGCGCGGATTGCCTAAGCCGGCGGCGAACACTCGGATCTGAAAACCATCTGGAACCTGAAGCCGTTCGACGGCGTCGCTGGAAAACTCGCGTTTTTCGGGCTGGTACGCGGTTCCCGCCACTCGATGACGCTCCGGCGCCGGCGGCGCTTGCGCGGCGAGGAAGACCATCAGACACAAACCATACAGCCGTTTCATAGGCTTCTCCACAGGCTGAGGTCTTTGTGGGCGCCCGTGTGCGGTAGACCGGATGAGAATTGAAAATTGATTAGTGATTAATGATTAATACGCTTGGCAAATCTAAAGATCTTTCAAGGACATTAATCATTAATCACTAATCAATTTTCAATTCTCATCCGGTTGTCGACCACGAGCCCTAAAGACGCTTGTGCACACGGCGCTCCGTCTCGTGTGTATCTTCAATTTCCGATTTGCTTATCCGTCCGCCCCGGCTAAAATTCCCTGCACAAAACGCCACAATCGAGGAGGATTCGTATGTCCGGACGGCGGTTATCGATACTGCTTACAGCGACTCTGTGCCTGACAGGCTGTTCTTCCGCGCCCACCCAGCGGCAGTTGGTGAACGACGCCATTGCGGCCATGGGGGGAACGGAAAAGCTCCAAGCCGTTCAAACGCTCATCATGAAGGGCGACGGCAGCCGGTGGCGGCTCGGACAGGCGGCCAAACGCGGCGACTCCGAGCAGCCCGCAAAACTATCGAACGTGGTCGAGACCATCGATCTTGCTAATAGCCGTGCGGCGCATGACTACGAAATCCAGCTCGGCAATTTCATGCAGCACCGGCGCGAGGTCATTACGAAACGCGGCGAAGGCGCCGACGCCCGGCCCGTCGGCATTCAAACCGTCGGGACGACGACCATCATGATGTCGGTTCCGGGCCTCTTCAGTTGGTCGGTGCACAATTCCCCCGAAGCGCTGCTGCGACGAAACGTCGTGAGCATTCTGACCGCGGCTGCGGAATCGGCGCCGGATTCCGAGCCTGCCGTGGACAGAGAATTTGAGGGCAGGATGCTGAAGTACGCCGGCGCGAAGACGAAGGCAGGAGAGACCGTCGGTTTGTACTTCGATCCCGAGTCCAAACTGCTGCAAGGCTTCGAGGTGACCGATACCGAAACCATGCTGGGCGACGTCCCGGCCCAGTACATCCTCAGCGATTACAAGCCCGCCGCGGGATTAACGCTTCCCCACAAAGTCACGATCCGCAAGAAAGAGGCGCCGTACTCCGAGATCCAATACTCCTCGATCGCCGTCAACGACGCGGCGGCCGCCGACGTGTTCCGGATCCCCGACAACCTCTCCGCGGAGGCCGATCTCGCTGCGGCCGGCGACTACGTGCCCATGAAACTCACAAAAGTTGCAGATCGCGTTTATCAGGCGCAATCGTTCCGCCACCACACATTAGTCGTGGAGTTCCCGAGTTATGTCGCGATCGTCGAAGCGCCGTACACCGAGATCCAAAGCCACGCTCGCGCGCGCCATCGAATCGCAATTCCCAGACAAGCCGATTCGATACGCCGCAGTCACACATCCCCATTACGACCACACAGGCGGCGTCCGCGGCATCGCCGCGCATGGCGCGACGATTCTTGTGGAGAAGCGGCATGAAGCGGACCTGAAGGAGATTCTCGACGCGCCGCATACGAACCCGCCCGATGAACTGGCGCGGCGCCGCAGCGCTCAGCCTCCACAGACGGTGGGCGCTATCGAAACGTTCGACGGCAAAAAGGTAATCACTGAAGGCGGACAGACGCTCGAGCTGCACGCACTTAGCGGCTGGGCGCACGTTGAACCTATCGTGGTGGCGTACGTTCCCACGGCGCGCGTGCTCTTCCAGAGCGACATGTTCTTTCCGGGGACCGGCGCCGGCGGCCCCGACGCCGCATTCCTGCTGGAGTCCGTGCGGAAGCTCAATCTGCGCGTCGATACGAATGTCGGCGGACACGGAGGGATCGGGCCGTTCGCGGAACTGGTGAAGGCGGCTGGGACGGCGCTTCCCTGAAAATCGGAAACTGGACGATTCCTGCATCTCGAATCCGAGATCCGAAATTTCAGATTTCGGACTTGAGATGCAGGATTCGTCCAATCTTCAATTCCCCCTCGCCTCGCTGAATGCCTCACTGTACGTCACCGCTTCCGCCTCGGGTTCCTTTCCATCCAGAATGCAACTGACGTTCATGTCTCCCATGACATTGATCGACGTACGGCAGCGGTCGAGAAACCAGTCCACGGGCAGCAGCAGCGCGATGTAGCCGGTAGGCAGGTGCACGGCTGAAAACACCAGGGTCATCGTTACGAGCCCCGCCTCGGGGATTCCCGCCGCGCCGACAGACGCAACGACGCTTGTGAGCACCACCATCAACTGCTGCCCCGCCGAAAGATCCACTCCGATCATTTGAGCGACAAACAGCGCCGCCATCGCCTCATACAGCGCCGTGCCGTCGTTATTGAAGTTGCTTCCCACTAGAGCGCCCAGGCTCGCGGACTTCTCGCGGAGTCCGACTTTCTCCCGCAGACACGCATACGTCAGCGGCATGGTTGCGGTTGAACTCGCAGTCGAGAAAGCCATCGCCAACGCATCGCGCGTTCCTCTGAGCAGTCGCAGCGGCGATACCCACGAAGCGAGCCGGATGCGGACAAGGTAATACGACGCCTGCAGCGCCAGCGCCGCGAGGACTGCCACGATGAACCAACCCAAAGCTACGAAGGGCTGGAATCCCGCGGTTCCAACGACAAACGCCACCTTGCAAAACACCGCGAGTGGGACCAAGGCAATCACCCAGTGCAGCACAATCAGGATCAGGTCGAAACCTGCGCCCAGCACGTGAAGGATCTGCTCGCGCCGCGACGCATCCAAACGCCGCGCCGCCAGACTGAAAACGACAGCGATGATGATCACGCCGATGACGTTGTTATCGACAAGAGGCCGGAAGAGACTGGAGGGAATGTTGTCGAGGAGCTGCGCGAGAGGGCTGCCGCTGATTCGCGGAGCTTCCCCCGGCGGCAGGGACGCGCGGCTTCCAGGCTGAATCACGTTGGCCGCCGCGAGTCCGATCAGGATGGCGACCATCGTATTCATTGCCAGGAGGAAGAACATCTTTCCGGCAAGCCTTCCGCGTATGGAAGCTCCTATCAGAGCTCGCATGACCGCCGCAAGAATCAACGGCGGAGCGATCGCGCCCAGAAGCCGCAGAATCAGCCGGGCGGGAACATCGAACGGTTCGACCATCCGCGCCGGCAGCCAGAGTCCTGCTGCCGCGCCCAACACGACGCCGGCGATGATCTGGCCGTATAGCGGCCATCGCCACGGCGCGCGCCGCCTTGGTTTTTCGAACTCGTCCATCAATTCTTCTCTCGATTTTTCGCGACTTCCCGATTTCTCGCGACCACATTCCCGCGCTAGAAACGTCCAAGTCGCTGGTACACTCGATGGTTGCGCGTCTAGAGCGCACGGAACCATTGTTGCTTCACGCGCCAGCGTAACACGGAAGGGAGAGTTGAAATTGGCGGATTTCATGCTGATCCTGGCGTTGGCCATCGCGATGCCGGCGATCGCCGAAGACGAAAAAGAGCCGGCGGCGGCGAGCTCGCGTCTGGAAGTTTGGAAGACGCTCCGTGAAGAGAAAGCGCAGCGGCTCCAGCCGGAGCGCCGCAACAAGCTGGAGAACGCGCTCTTTGAGTTCAAAGAGCGGCGTATTCTGGAGCGCTTTCAAGCCGGCTTTCACGGGATTCGCCCGAAGCTGGGAGGATTCGAGACCGGGTCCGGTTTCGGCATGGGCGCCGAAGCGCGGCCGAGATTGTTCGATGGACTTCTCGACGCGCGGGTCTCCGCGCAGGCTTCATTGAAGGGCTACCAGCGTTACGAGGCCGGCATTTCACTTCCCCGTCTGGCGGACGAGCGGTTCTTTGTGAACGTGGACCTCTCCTATCGAAACTCCCCGCAACAGGACTTCTTTGGTTTAGGCGCGGAATCTCAAGAAGCGGATCGCACTTCTTTTCGCTATGAGGCGGCGGAATACGCCGCGACCTTTGGCGTGCGCCCGATCGCGCACGTCGAGACGGGCGCCGCTGCGGGAATTCTGCGGGTCCGTACCGGCGCTGGAACCGACCCGCGATTTCCATCCATCGAGGAAATCTTCGATGACGGCGAGGCGCCCGGTCTGGGCGCACAGCCGGACTACGCATATGCGGCGCTCTTTGCACGCGTGGACACGCGCGACCGGCCCGGCAATCCGCGCTCGGGCGGCGCATATGCGGTCGAGTGGAAGTCCTACGGCGACATTGGAGACGACGGATACGGCTTTGACCGCTTCAACGTTGAGGCCGAGCATTACTTTTCGTTCTTCAATGAACGGCGCGTGATCGCCGTCCGCGCCCAGACGTCGCTCGCGCACACGAGAAACGGCAACCGCGTACCGTACTTCATGCAGCCCGCGCTCGGCGGTTCGGAGGATCTGCGAGGCTTCCGTGAATTCCGGTTCCGCGATCGCAATCTGCTGGGCTTCAATCTGGAATATCGCTGGGAGGCGTTTTCCGGGCTCGATCTCGCGCTGTTCGGCGACGCCGGCAAGGTATTCGAGACGTCGAAGGAATTCGGTCTCGACGATCTCAAGACTTCTTACGGATTCGGCCTGAGGTTCAATACCGCGGAATCCGTGTTCTGGCGCATTGACACGGGATTCGGCCGGGAAGGGCCGCGCCTGTTTCTGAAGTTCGGCCATGTGTTTTAGGAGAGACCCCCTGCCGCCGAAGGCGGCAGGGGTCAAAACGCTAGGAGGACTACCTTGAGATTTGCCGTGATCCTGTTGACCGCCGCGCTCCTCCAAGACATCGCCTTCGCGCAGAAGTTTCATCCGGACGATCCCGTGTATGTCGATCCCGACGACGCGGTCGACGTAAGAAACGCCGCGCGCCGCCAGCTCAGCGACTACTACGATTTCCTAGAAAACACGTTCCTCAACGTGGGAGACCGGCGCGCGATTCCCGCAGTCAATATCAATACGCTGGGCGAGGTTCCCGACAGCAGTTGGTTTCAGAACCGGCATGGCCGGACCACGATGAGCATCGAGGCGTTGGAGCGCGGACCCAATACCGGCGACGGACCGGCCTCTGGAACGTGGCGCGTGGTCGACGCGAAGACCGAAGGCGTGACGCCGGGCTTTCGCATCCGCGACGGCCGCGGCGATCAGTACTTCATCAAGTTCGACCCCATAACGAATCCGGAGATGGCTACTGCGGCGGAAGTGATTTCAACAAAATTCTTCCATGCCTTCGGCTACAACGTTCCTGAGAACTATCTCGTGTTCTTCAATCGAGAGCAGCTCGAAGTCGATCCCAAAGCCAGAGTGGAAGGGGATCTGGGCAAGACTCGTCCGATGACGACCGCCGATCTGGACGATATCTTCCGGCGGGTCCACCGGTCGAAGGACGGCTTCTATCGAGCGGTCGCCAGCAAGCTGCTTCCGGGGCGGCCTCTCGGACCGTTCAAGTACTACGGCGCGCGCGCCGACGACCCAAACGACGTCTTTCCGCACGAGCACCGGCGCGAACTGCGCGGGTTGAGCGTTTTTTGCGCATGGCTCAATCATGACGATTCGCGGGCCATCAACACGCTCGACATGCTCGTGGAATCGAACGGGCGCAGCACCATCCGGCACTATCTCATTGACTTCGGATCGACGCTGGGAAGCGGCAGCATCGCCGCCCAGAAGCCGCGCGCAGGCTACGAATACTTGTGGGAGCCCAAGCCGGTGCTCGGCCGCGTTTTCACGCTCGGAATTTGGGACCGTGCATGGATCCGGGCGCGCTATCCGGACTTCCCTTCTATCGGACGTTTCGAGAGCGACGTTTTCGATCCCGGCGCCTGGCGGCCGGAGTATCCAAATCCAGCCTTTCTCAACACGCTGCCGGAGGACGGCTATTGGGCGGCAAAGATCATCATGGCATTCACCGTCGACGACATCCGCGCGATCGTCCGGACCGGCCGGCTCAGCGATCCCCGCGCCGAGGAGTATCTCGTTGAAACTCTCATCGAACGGCGGAACAAGATCGGCCGATACTGGTTTTCAAAGGTCCTGTCGCTCGACAACTTCAGGCTGGATGGAGACATGTTGCGGTTTGACCACCTGGAATCGCTCTATGACTTCGCGCCCGCGCCTGCTGCAGTAACCGCCCGCTGGTTTCACTTCGACAACGAGACCGGCAAGAGAACTCCGCTCGGGCCGGAAACCGAACACGCTTTGGGCGCCGCGCCGATTCCCCAAGCCGCGGCTGGCGCAACCGGCGAGACGTACTTCCTGGTTGAACTGTCGAATCGCGTCCACGTCTACCTCCGCCGTACGTCCGGATCCTTCAGCATCGTGGGCGTGGAGCGGTTTTAAGCCGCATAAGGGAATCATGATATCATGTTGTCATGAAGCGAACCCTGATCCAATTTGACGAAGAGACCTACGAAGCGCTCCGTCGCCGCGCGTATGAGGAAGGCCGGTCGGTATCGTCGCTGACGCGAGAACTGGTCGCCAAAGGGCTGGCGCCGAAGAAAGTAAGAAAGTTGACGCGAGCGTCGCAATTCTCTTTTGTAGGCGCGGGCCGCTCGAACCAGGGACGACTGGCTCCAGTCTCCGAGCGCCACGATGAAGCGCTGAATCAAGTCCGCGAATGATCTTCCTGGACACGTCTGCGATTTACGCCTTGGCCGACAAAGCCGATCCCAACCATGCGGCCGCTCGAGCCAGGTTTCAGCGAATCCTCGATCTTGACGAAGACCTGCTTACCCACAACTACGTTCTATTGGAATCCATGGCGCTTCTTCAGGCGCGCCTTGGCCTGTCCGCCGCCTTGACATTCGCTTCCGACAGCGCACAGTTCACGATCGAGTGGGTTGACAAGCGCCTGCATGCTTCGGCGATAGCAGCGTTGGAACGCTCCGGGAAGCGCGGACTCAGCCTCGTCGACCATATCAGTTTCCTCGTAATGCGACGGCTCAGAATAAAGAACGCGTTTGCGTTTGATCCGGATTTCCAGACCGAAGGATTTCAACTGAGGTCTTCCCAAAAGGTGTGTAAATGAAAAAAGGCAGTGTACGCTTTCGGTGAGTTTTGAAAACCGAAACAAATCCCGGAGCGAACCGGGGGAAAGGTACACCACCCATGAAACAGAAGACCACAAACGAAGAAAACTCGTCAATCAATCCTTACGAAGCTTTGGAGAGCTGGGCCAGGGTCCACGTTCAGGATTTCATTCAGCGACTGCTCGAACAAGAGGTTGAAGAATTTATCGGCCGAGCGAAGTCGGAGAGGCACGTGGGTCCCAGCAAGCCGATCTATCGAAATGGTCATGGGAAGATCCGGAACTTCGGGATGACGGGCGGGACGATTCAGGTGCGGCGGCCGCGCGTCCGGAATTCAGAGGAACGCTTCGAAAGCCGCATCCTGCCATTGTTTCATCGGAAATCGAAAGAACTCGGCGCGATGCTGCCGGAACTCTATCTGCATGGGCTGGCGAAGGGCGATTTCGAATTGGCGCTGCGTGGTTTGTTGGGAGACGGAGCGCCGCTATCGAAGTCATCGATCGAGCGATTGAAGGCAAGCTGGCAACTGGAACGGGAGGAATGGAAGAACCAAGACCTGTCGGAACTGGAGGTCGTCTACATGTGGGCCGATGGCTTGTACGTCAAGGCCGGCATCGACAATCACAAGGCGGCATTGCTGGTGATCATCGCCGCGACCACAGATGGGAAGAAGGTGCTGTTGGCATGCGAAAGCGGGGAGCGGGAAAGCTAAAGAAGGTTGGGCGGGAATTCTACGCGATCTGCTTTCGCGTGGATTGCGGCTGCCTGCATTGACCGTCGCCGATGGGCATCTGGGAATCTGGGCCGCGCTGGGAGAACTCCATCCCCAAGGGCGAGAGCAACGGTGCTGGAACCACAAAATCTGTAACGTACTGGACAAGTTGCCGAAGAAAGAACAGCCGACGGCGAAACAATTGCTCCGGGCAATGAGTTATGCCGACACTGAAAAGCAGTGTGAGAAACAGCGCGATGGTTTCGTATCGCGGTATCGCAAGGATTACCCGAAGGCCACGGAAACGCTGTTGAAGGATTGGGAGCGTATGGTGACCTTCTATGACTTCCCGAAAGAACATTGGGTTCATCTGCGCACCACCAACATCGTCGAATCTCCGTTTGACATGATTCGCCTTCGAACCAATGCCGCGCGTCGATTCAAACGCCTCGACAATGCTTCCGCAATGATTTGGAAACTTCTACGTATTGGTGAGAAAGCCTGGCGACGCTTGAAAGGTGCTGAACTGCTTCGAGACGTCTATGAAGGAAAGAAGTTCATTGATGGCAAGATCGTGAAGAAGGCTGATAAGCTGAAAGCGGTCGCCGCCTGAACACATGTACACACTTTTTGGGAAGACCTCGTGATCGCCTCGAACCCTATCCTTGTGACGCGCTTTCCTGCAGCATGAGGGCGGATCAGTGAGCGGTTCAAACAACTGACTATCCGCGAGCGCCCCTTCCGACACCAAACGCATCCGCAAACAAGCGACCAAGATCAATCAGGGAAACGCCGGGGAAAGTCAGTTCGAACTCGAAGAAGCCTACACAACGAATCGCATCGGATTGTCTCTTGTTCACGTCTGCGACTGCTCGAGTGAGCGCATCCGCTAGCAGGGGGAAACCGAATGCAGGTGTGTTCGGTTCGTCATCGGCGAGGACAAAGCCGGTCAGAATGTATGGAGGAAATCCGGATTCTCGATCGTGCTTGCTTGTAGGAATTGCCTCCACGACATGCGGCGGCTGCGGACGCGATCCCCATCGCTCTGCGCGAGGCAGGCTCAGATAAAGCGCGTCCACTCCACCTATGGTCCAAAACAATTCTGGGGCGATGCCTAAGACGACTATATTCTGTACACTTCCAAGCCCAGATCGAAAAGCTTCGACTTTCTCTCGGCTGTCAAATTGGATGGTGATTGTGTAATGTAATGCCACGTCGATCACCTAATCGGGAAAAAGTTCCACACCCGCGGAGCATCAAGCAACGGCACTTGGGCAGCATTGAAGAAGAACACCTGCCCCTCTCCTAGCACATTGATCTTCGTCGCATGTTGCAGTAGCGAATTGGGCACTTCGACCGATGTCAATGTTTGAGCCCCTTGGGACACTCTCGCTAACCGCTGAGCCTGCAGCGCGGTCGGGTAAAAATACTTACCCTCGACCATTCCTGCTCCTAGTGTATACCGGCCGCCCTTTTGAATCGTTAGAAGTTCTACCTCGCCTACGGTCCTATAAAGCGTCGTAGTGCCCTTTGCGACCTTACCTCCGATTCCAAGCAACCCTGCAATCTTGCTGAGCGCACCGCCTATCAGACCCGGCCCTAGTCCCATGGCCAATTGAGGAACGCCCGCCCTGAGGTCACCATTAAGTACAATGTTTCCGAACCCGAGAAAGACCAGCGGAGGCCCGTCACCAAGTGGATTGAGGTCATCGGCTGTCAGGATCGGCTGACGCCTACCCTCACAAGTCCTTCCCCAAAGGATGCCGTCGACAATAATGTCCACACCGCATGGGACATTAGCCAAGTCGAGAGGCCCAGGATCTGGGGCCCACACGCATTCACGA
>Ga0073934_10000738_pt1 | contig 88707 bp, 72 predicted proteins | sample LarsenN4metaG_FD_76834 | JGI IMG/M metagenome (GOLD analysis project Ga0073934, IMG submission 76834) | Hot spring sediment bacterial and archeal communities from British Columbia, Canada, to study Microbial Dark Matter (Phase II) - Larsen... ...
GAGAATCATGGAGAATGAATATTTAGTCATGCTTAAACTCCTTTTTTTTTATCTGCGGCTCTCATTATAACATAATTGTGGCTATTTTTACCACTTTTTTATTGACATTCAACACTTCTGGTAGTTGGGCTTTAGCCATACTGATGAGTGAGAAAGAGGGCGAAAGCCCAACTACGAACTGCGTTTTTGTACCCAAAATATGGCGGATAGGAGTAAACCCAGGAGGGGGAAAACTGCCAAGGCGGTGAGTTTGACTAACCTTGACTGGATGGGGGACATTTCTATGCGGCGGTTGGTGGTTTCTTTGGGTCTGATGGAGAGGATGTCTTCATTTTGCTTGCTTAACCAGGCGATCGAGTTGAGAAAGACATCACCATTCAACTGTAGTTCAAACCTGCCATCGCTCATAAAGTCGGAATTGCCGATGACTACTATCCGAGCTGGGGAAGAACTCGGAGATGGGGAGACGGGGGGACTGGGGGACGGGGTGACTGGGGGACTGGGGGTCCTCTGGACTCTCTCCCCGTCTCCCCCTCTCCCCGTCTCCCCGGTACGGACTAGCGCTACACCCAAGGTGAGGGGACCGGGGAGGTCTTTACCTTCATCAAATTTGAGGTTTTGTGTTTGGGGTTCGCTTTCTCCCCAGCTCGGTTCGTTGGTGATGAGGAGAGGAGTGGCGGTAATGCCGGTTTTTTCCTCAATAATCACTGGACGGGAAAAGCGGTAAAAGGAGAAGCTCTCGGTAAAGTCGCGGACGATCGGATGGTCTCCGTATTTGGTGATGACTGGGGTGGCGGGGCCTAAACCGAGGAAACTACCAGTACCAGACTCATCAATGGCGAGACGCTTGTCTAGGGTGATGCCCCATTCAGCGAGGAGGCTGTCTAAACCAGTTTCCATACCGTAGTCCAATGCGACAAACAGGCTGCCTCCTCGGTCAAGATAGCTTTTGAGAGCAGAAATAGTGGTTTCTGAGAGGGGGCGTCTCGGTCCGATAATGGCAACTACGGCAGTATCTTCTGCGATCGCTAGGGTAGGTGTGGGGGAGGGCTCGGTAACAGGATCTCCAGCTTGGGGGTTGGCGGTTGGGGGAGCCTCTGGTGTGGGGGAGGGCTCGGTAACAGGATCACCAACTTGGGGGTTGGCGGTTGGGGGAGCCTCTGGTGTGGGGGAGGGCTCGGTAACAGGATCACCAGCTTGGGGGTTGGCGGTTGGGGGAACATCGGCCCCGGAAGCTGCCATGAGGGTGAGGGGGGCGGTGGTAAAGTTTTTCTCTTCTAGGGTGGATATGGCGCGAGAGATGGCGCCTCGCCCAGGTTGTAGAGGTCTTTCGCCGTGACCAGTGAGAAAGCTCACTTGGAAGGTACGATCGGCCAAGAACTCGGCGATCGCGTTGGTGAGTCGGCTTTCAGACAGGGGGCGGTTTTTGATGCTTTGGACAAAGGAGCTATGTGAGGCATCGTTAGATGTGAGATAAGCCTCGCCGGTGTCTTTAACCTGAAACTTCAGTGCTAGGGAGTCTTGTTCATAGGGATTGGCATATTCAAAGTTGAAATTATCGGGGGAGAGGCGGCGATAATTATTGAGTAATTCTAAATCGGCGGGAATGGGTGGGCGATCGTCAAAAATCCACAGCTTTACCGGTTGGTTCAAGCTCTGCATGAGCTGCTCGGTTTCCGGCGCTAGGGTAAAGCGATCGTTTTCTGTCAAGTCTAACCGGACGACGTAGCGCAAGGCAATAAAGTTAGTCAGCCCCAAAATCACCAAAAACGATACAGCAGAAATCACAATATTAGTGCTAGCCTCTGTCAAGCGCTCGCCGCCAAATCCTCCTCCTACCGCTTCTTGAAATATCAGCCACAAACTAAAAGTCAAAACTCCTGCGGCAATCATGCCCACAGGCACTGGCACCCATAGCTGGGAAACAAACCCAGCCGATAGCCCCATTGCCACTAGCATCATTGCTAATAACCAGCCGTATTTGAGTAAAAACTTTCTCATTAGGTTCGTAGTAGGGCTTCAGCCCTCTTAGAGGTTCGTAGTAGGGCTTTATTTAAGACCTGCCAAAACGCACGAGTTCGATAGATGCGGCGGTGAGAAATACGCCAAATATAATATAGCTGGCAAATATCACGATACTACTGCTGTCAAATATCCCTGTGACCAGGTTATAGTAGTGTTTGAGTAGGGATAAATTCCCTACAGCTTCTCCCACCAATTGCCACTGGGTGCCGAGTTGCTGCGCCAGCCAATTGCCGAGAATTTCTATAACTGACAGGAATATAATCAAGGCAAAGGTGAGGATGGCTGCCAAAATGGTGCTTTCGGTGAGGGAGGAAATGAACATCCCCACGGAGAGGACGCTAGCGGCGAGCAAAATCAATCCGGCGTGTCCGAGGAGAGGGACGCTCGGTGGGATGGGCGGTTTTACAGAGGCAAAGACGATCGCCTCGCAACCCAGCAACGGCATCACCATCGCGGTAAAAAACGTCACCACTCCCAGCAATTTCCCCACCGCTACTGCCCAATTAGTGATTGGTGAAGTTGCCAGCAATTCTAATGTACCCCGCTTTAGCTCCTCTGCATAAAGCCCCATCGACAAAATAGGTAGGATGAATAAGGATAAATAACCCATCCCACCTAAAAAGTTTTTGAGAAATTCATAGGCAGCATCTACCGGGGGTGCTTGCAGTCCCATTTGCGCCATTTCTGCTGCCTGCATATCCCAGGCTTGGGATTGTTCTATGGTTCCTTGTAAAATTAAAACAAAAAACAATCCCGACAGGAGCCAGAAAATGGTGGCCACCATATAAGCAAAAGGGGAGACAAAATAACCTTGCAGCTCCCGGCGGTAAATCGCCCCGAGATTTCCGATAATCACCCGCATCTATTTATCTCCTTCTCCTGGTTCTGCTGGCACGGGGGGACTGGGGGACTGGGGGACTGGGGGATTGGGGGACTGGGGGACCATCTCCTCGTCTCCCCGTCTCCCCGTCTCCTCGTCTCCCCGTCTCCCCGTCTCCTCGTCTCCCCCTCTCGCAGTCTCCCCATCTCGCCGTGGCCAAAACCACCACCACCGGCGGCGAGTTGGAGTTGGGGAGGAATCTGCCTCGGTGGTGGTGCGATCGGCTGCCTCTGATGGGGTGGTAACTGGTGGATCGGCTGGTAGGGGTTCCTGGCTAGAAACCTCTACAGCAGAAGCATCAGGGGATTGATCTGCCTCGGTGGTGGTGCGATCGGGTGCCTCTGATGGGGTGGTAACTGGTGGATCGAGCGCAACTGCGCTTTCAGCAGGGGCAACATCAGTTACATCGGGTGCAGTTTCTGTGTGGTTGGTGAGATTTAAAAATATATCTTCTAAACTGGCTCTAGTGCGGCGCATTTCTGACAGATGCACGCCATTGGATGCTAGAGCGGCGACAATTTCTGATGTGGGTTCAGTATCGGGGGTGCAGCTCACCCGGAATAGGTGGTGATGGGGGAGAGGGTTGATGCTGCCGAACCCATCGGGTGTAACTAATTCTACGGTGCTGACTCCGGGGATGTTACGGATGATTTCTGTGATGCGGGGCAAGTCGGAGTTTTCTGGTGCCTCTATGTCTAGCTCATAACCTGCCTCGGCGGACTGACTCATCAGGTGTCCCAGAGCGTCAGCCGCCACCAGTTTACCCCGATCGATAATCGCCACTTTGTTACAAGTCATGGTGACTTCGGGCAGGATGTGGGTGGAGATGATGATGGTGCGTTCTCCAGCGAGGCTTTTGATTAGGTTGCGGACTTCGATGATTTGTCGGGGGTCGAGTCCGCTGGTGGGTTCGTCTAGGATGATGACGCTGGGGTTATGGACGATCGCCTGGGCGATACCCACCCGCTGGCGGTAGCCTTTGGATAACTTTCTAATCAATACTTTGCTTTTATCCAAAATATGGCATCGCTCCATTGCTTCGCGGATTTGGCGGGGTCGATCGCCCGGGCTTACCAGCTTCAACCGCGCCACGAAATCCAAATATCCCTCTACGGTCATATCTGGATACAGGGGTGGCGTCTCTGGTAAATAACCGATGCGCTGCCTTACCGCCATCGAATCTGCATGCACTTCATACCCCGCTACTGTGGCTTTGCCGCTGGTAGCTGGTAAGTACCCAGTTAAGATTCGCATGGTTGTGGTCTTGCCTGCACCATTAGGACCGAGAAATCCCATGATTTCCCCAGCTTCCACGCTGAAGCTGACATCTGCGATCGCTGGCGTGGAACCGTAGTTTTTGCTCAACCGCTCTACTTCGATCGTGCCGCCTGTTGCCATAGTGCTGTTTTGAAGTTCGATCGTCTCCGCTTGATTTGTGGCGGTGTCAGTATATTATCACTACCAAGCCCCGAATATTTCCCCCAATTCCAAGCGCCCGTGGTACGTTGTGTTAGCGCCCCTCCGGGGCCAAAGTTACGTTGGCGCCCCTCCGGGGCCACAGGTGCCTGATTCACCGCCGCTTTCACCGGGAATAACTATGATTTACGTCAATCCCATAACCGGCAACGACGCCAATCCGGGCACTGCCGCAGCGCCTCTGAAAACGATCAACCGAGCGCTGAAAACCCCCCCACCCACCTCTATTCAACTAGCACCGGGCACCTACAGCGATGCTAGTGGCGAAATCTTCCCCCTAGTAGTGCCCTCGGGGGTGAAACTCCTCGGTTTAGAAGCCAGCAAAGGTTACGGGATTTTAATTTCCGGCGGCGGCATGTTGACCCTCTCCGGCTTGGGAACGCAAAACGTGGCGCTTCTCCTGGAGGATAAAGCCGAATTGCGCGGCGTCACCGTCACCACTCGGACTGGTGTCGCCGTCATCGTGTCGCCCCAAAGTGGCGCCAGCCCCACCCTAGCTAATAATACTTTTGCCAACAGCCTCGGTGGCGTGGTGGTGAGCGGCAGTGCCAAACCCATCATCAGCGATAATACTTTTACCGACATCTCTGGCAACGCCATTGTTTATAGTGGTAATGCCAAAGGCGAAATCCGGCGCAATTTATGCCAAAGAAGCAATACTGGTATCAATATCGCTGGCGAAGCCGCTCCTTTGATAACGGATAACCGATTTACCCAAAACCGCACCGGGATTATGCTGGCAGGCTTTGCCCGCCCCGTCTTCAGAAATAACTGGATAGAAAATAATAGCCAAATTGGCCTGAATGTCACGGAAAATGCCATACCTGAATTAGGCAATAGCGCCGAAGCGGGTGGCAATATTTTCCGCAATAATAGCCAATACGATTTACAGAACACCGCCACCGCCACCGTCGTGACTGTGGAAAATCAGCTTAATCAGTCGCGAGTTCAAGGCGCCGTAGAGTTTAAAGTTACGGATTTGACCGAGGCGAAAATATCTCCCACCAAATCCACAATCGGCACAGCGGATTTAACGGATATTCCCGGACATTGGGCGGCTGATTTTATTGCTGGTTTGGTGAATCAGGCTTTAATTAGCGGTTTTCCTGATAAAACTTTTAAACCAGATAATCCTCTGACCAGGGTGCAATACGCGGCAATTATTGCTAAAGCCTTTAATGAAAATTTAACCCGCACCGCCATTAATTTTAGCGATGTGCCGGATAATTTTTGGGGCAAAGATGCGATTATTAAAGCATATCGGATGGGATTTATTACCGGTTTTCCTGATAATACTTTCCGCCCCAATCAAAATTTGACGCGGGTGCAGGCGCTGGTCTCTTTGGCTAGCGGTTTGCGGCTCACTGGGGGCACCCTCAGCGATTTGGGATTTTTTGCCGATCGAGCCCAAATCCCCAGCTACGCCACTGATGAAATCGCCGCCGCTATCCAAAACCAAATTCTCATCAACTATCCCCGAACCAACCAAATTGAACCCCAGCGCGACATCACCCGCGCCGAAGCCTCCGCCTTCATCTACCAAGCCTTAGTCGCTCGCAACAAACTTAGCCCCATAGACTCCCCCTATATCATCAAAACTGGCGCTGTCCTCCCCGCATTGGGGCAATTACTCGATATTAAAGGGCATTGGGCAGAATCATTCATTACCCGCCTCTACAACCAAGGAATTATCGGCGGTTTCCAAGATGGTACTTTTAAACCTGACGCCACTATGACTCGCGCCGCCTATGCAGCTTTAATTGTTAAAGCATTTAATCTCACTGCCAAACGTCCTGCTGCGACTTTTCAAGACCTTTCCCCCAACTTCTGGGGTTATAGTGCGATTCAACAAGCCTATCAAGCGCTCATTCTCTCTGGTTTTCCCGATAACACTTTCCGCCCTAATGAAAACTTGCAGCGGTTGCAAGTGATTCTCTCTCTGGTCAGCGGTTTGGGTTTATCTGGCGGTAGTCTCAATTTAATCAGTAAATACGTTGATAATAAATCTATCCCCGACTATGGGAAAAATGCCGTAGCCACGGCAACTCAAAATCGTCTGATTGTCAACTATCCTACCATCAACCGTCTGGAACCCACCCGCGCTGCTACCCGCGCCGAAGTGGCGGTAATGGTCTATCAAGCCTTGGTGAATGCGGGGAAACTGGAGGCGATCGACTTTCCTTATATCGTCTCCGCTTGATGGGTGAATTCAAAGCTCACCCAAATCCAATGCCCCAGAAACCTTCTGGACTAGAGACCGAGGGGGCAACCACAGGGGGATTGCCCCGAAATTACCCCTACAGTTACCAGGTTTCTTTCCCCGATCATCGCTCCTAGTGCCACCGAGCGTGGGACAATAGGAGTCAGTCTTATTGTGAATTTTAGGAAAAGTCGTGAGTTTAGCTGCCCCAGCCAGTTTGCCTGTAAACGCTACCGTCCGCCGTGCTGTGTTTCCCTTCACTGCTATTGTGGGTCAGGAGGAGATGAAGCTGGCGCTCCTGCTGAATGCGATCGACCCCAAAATTGGCGGGGTGATGGTGATGGGCGATCGAGGCACTGGCAAATCCACCACCATTAGAGCCTTGGCGGACCTGCTCCCAGAAATCGAAGTGGTGGCGGATGACCCCTTCAATAGTCATCCCAGCGACCCGGAAATGATGAGCGAGGAGGTCCGCTCTCGCCTCAGTGTGGGGGAAACACTGCCAGTCATCGCCAAAAAAGTGATAATGGTAGATTTACCCTTGGGCGCCACGGAAGACCGAGTATGCGGCACCATTGACATAGAAAAAGCCCTCTCAGAAGGCGTCAAAGCCTTTGAACCCGGATTGCTCGCCAAAGCCAACCGGGGTATCCTCTATGTGGATGAAGTCAACCTCTTAGACGACCACCTGGTAGATGTGCTGTTAGACGCCGCCGCCTCTGGGTGGAACACCGTAGAACGGGAAGGCATTTCTATCCGCCACCCAGCTCGCTTCGTTTTGGTCGGTTCTGGCAACCCGGAAGAGGGAGAACTGCGTCCCCAACTGCTCGATCGCTTCGGGATGCACGCCGAAATTCGCACCGTGAAAGAGCCGAAACTGCGGGTGGAAATCGTGGAGGAGCGCTCCGCCTTCGACCAAAATCCCTTGGCTTACTTGGAACAACACGTACTCGCTCAGCAAGAATTGCAACAGCGGTTAGTAGCGGCGCAAACCCTGCTACCTCTTGTTACCATCGATTACGATATGCGGGTGCAAATTTCTCAGGTTTGCTCCGAGCTGGATGTAGATGGGTTGCGCGGGGACCTTGTTACCAACCGTGCCGCCAAGGCCATCTGCGCTTTGGAAGGACGCACAGAGGTAACAGTAGAAGACATCCGGCGGACAATTACCCTCTGCTTGCGTCACCGTCTCCGCAAAGACCCCCTGGAATCTATAGACAGCGGTTACAAAGTGCAAAAAGTCTTCGGGCGCGTTTTCGGCGTGGAAATCCCAGAAGCCTAAAATTTGGAGGAGAAACCGGGTTTCTTAACCAAGTCCTTGGGATGAAGCCTAGATTGTCGCAGAAACCCGGTTTCTTACAGACCAAATGACTAAAGTGATTTTAGGATTAGATCCAGGATTAGCGACTCTGGGGTTTGGGGCAATCTTGGTCCCATCGAAGGGTAAAAACAGCGAACAACCATCGGCGGTGGATTTTGGGGTGATCCAAACCCCAGCCTCTGAGGAGATGGGCGATCGACTCTGCACGATTTACGACGACTTGCACACCTTACTCGACCAAATCAAACCCGACCTTGTAGCCGTAGAAAAGCTATTTTTTTATCGCATGGCGAACACGATTTTAGTCGCCCAAGCTAGGGGAGTGTTGCTCTTAGTTCTCGCCCAGCACAAACTGCCAATAGTAGAATACACCCCAGCGCAAATCAAACAGGCTCTCACTGGCTATGGCAACGCCGACAAACAAGAAGTGCAGTTATGCACCGCTAGGGAACTGAATTTGAGTCAAATTCCCCAGCCAGACGATGCCGCTGATGCCCTCGCCGTGGCACTTACAGCCCAGTTTAACATCGAGTGAAGCAGAAACCGAGTGAAGGAAAAACCGGGTTTCTGTAGGCCCAGCTACGAACCCGGAGGGCTAAAGCCAAAACCAGAACCCTGTAGGGCTTCAAGATACTTTAATATGGGCTAGGGCATGGGGTTGGGGCCATCCCTCCTGGCTGGCAAAAGGGAGTATAGAGTTTTTTTTGGCGTTTTGGTGCAAGGGAATTTCAATCACAAACTCGGTTCCCTGATGAGGTACAGAGTAGCATTGCAATTGACCGCCGTGCTTTTCTACGACAATCTGATAGGAAATCGACAAACCTAAACCTGTACCCTTCCCTACGGGTTTGGTGGTAAAGAAGGGGTCAAACACCCGCTGGCGCACTTCGTCAGTCATTCCTGGGCCACTGTCGGCGATGCGGATGGTGACAGTGTCGGTGCGATCGGAGAAAGTTCTAATCCTGATCACCCTTTGCTCTAGTTCACCGCTGCCCATTTCCGCGTTATGTTCCGAGAAGGAGGCGGGAGCCAAGGAATCAATGGCATCAATAGCATTGCTTAAAATATTCATAAACACTTGGTTAAGCTGCCCCGCGTAGCATTCCACCGGTGGCACATCACCGTATTCTTTAATCAGTTGAATATCGCGAGCAGCCCCTTTCCCATTCAAGCGGCTTTGCAAAATCTGTAGAGTGCTGTCAATTCCCGCATGAATATCTACCCGCTTCATGTCGGCTTCGTCCAGGCGGGAAAAGTTGCGCAGGGACACCACGATATTGCGGATCCGCTCCGTTCCCATCGTCATCGAAGAAAACAACTTCCCCAAATCTTCCTTAATATAGTCGATTTCGATTTCCTCCATCGCCGTTTGAATATCCGGGACGGGCTCGGGATAATGTTCTTGATACAATTCCAATAATTCCAGCAAGTCTTGGGTGTACTGATGGGCGTGGTTGATGTTCCCGTAGATAAAGTTTACCGGGTTATTAATTTCGTGAGCAACTCCAGCCACCAGCATCCCCAGGCTGGACATTTTTTCGGTTTGGATTAGTTGCGCTTGGGTTTCTTTCAGTTTTTGGACTGTGGCTTCTAGTTGCTCAGTTTTTTCTCGCAATTGCACTTCCCTTACCTGCAAAGCGTTGAAGGCTTTTTGGCGTTCGGTGATGTCCCGGAAGCTGGCAATATAGGCGGGTTCGCCTTCCCATTCCGTTTCTACTACCCGCATCTGGGCGATCGCGTCCTCCACCTCCTGCCGGATAATTTCCACCAGAGTTTCCACCACCCGCGTCCCTTCGCCGTTTGGCGCTTCCATTTGCTTAATCAGGTCTGTGTGAAAACCACCAGATTTCATCTCAAACACCCTTGTGCCAAAGATTTCTTTGCCCACGATTTCCGCTGCTTTTGACTTGAACAAGCATTCTGCCGCCGTATTGACAAACCGGACAATTCCTTTAGCATCGATAATAATTACGCCCTCCCCCAGTTTGGCCATCGCATTTCTAAATCGATTTTCACTGGCCGTCAATTCTGCTCTTAACTGTCTGATTTCTAACTTGAGAGCGAGTTGTTCTGTATTCATAACTAATGACATCATAATTTACCCTTTAATTCGCCTGCAAATATTGCTCGATATTCCTGCCTACTAACTTGCTGAATTATTGGCTGAGAGCTGATTCTAATTCCTCCAGCAAATAGCTAATTAGATTTATGTCAATATTTTGGTTCCCATCCCCTCATACTCACTGAACTAAGCGTTGTTAATGATGTTTGAATCTACTTCAGCAAAATACCCCTTACTCAGTTTAGTTAAATTTTTCATCATTATGCGGTGATTTTGAATACAAAAAACACTTTTTTGCCGAGCAATTATTCAATTTTTTTATGCGATTCTTGCATAATCCCTCTTGACAAAACCGGCGACTAGGCCATTCTTTTTCTCCTGAAAAATATTTTTCCCGGCTGTGGTTGTTAGAGGGGGTTCTGTTGGCCTTGGTGCTGCCACTACCTCCGGGCGGCCCCTCAATGGTTGCTGGGTCTGACCCCCCACAACACATGAATACAGAATTGCGCCAGTAGTTGGAGTTTTATAATCTGTCGGCATGGTAGCCCGGATAGATTTTTAGGTGGATGACCGAAGGTAAAAGAGTTATACAGTTTAATTGAAAGTTAAATTCCGGTAAAGTTACCACTCCTTATGCTCTAATTATTTTTATATCTCCTTTTTACCATTAACTCAAGGCTTGATTGTGATTTAGATTACATTTATCGGGATTTTTTGCAGTTTTTAATACTAATTTAAATATTGTGCATATGTCGTTAAAACATCAAGACAATTATTTTTAATAATTTCTGTGTATTTTTGTATCTATTTACAAAGAAACTCCGGAATTGCCCCTGGGATGGGATGATAGGGATTCCTTACCAAAATCGTGCTTTTTCCGCCATTACTATCCGTATCATTACTAAGAAAGTGACCCTATAGTGCAGACAAGCTGGGTTAGCATCGGTAAATATACTGGTAAAACCATAAATAGAAGTTTTGTTAAAAATTATTAATTTAGGGAACCTAGAGAGGCGGGGAGGTTTGCCTAATAAGGATAACAGCACTAATGCTGATGTTAAGAAAAGTTGAGATAAGTAACAGGGGGTCAACAATGACAAATTGATCGCCATCAGATAAAGGACCGCCCAGATTAGAGAGCGCGGATTGGACTAAAGTTAGGGGCACAATCCGGCCAGGAAAGGTAGGATCAGGTGGGTTGACCATGAGTTATGGCTCTTCTGGAGTAGATTTACCGATAACCAGCAGTTTTGGGTGGAGGCAAGAAAGTGATTGAGGCGGAATAAGTGGTTAACCGCGATCGGCTTTGAGGGAAAATTATGATCAGTAAATGCTCCTATGGATTAATTTTCATCAGACAATATTAAAAAAGGGAAAAGGAAATATAAAATAAAAATAGATAGGTTGGGACAACCAGAAAACTACGATCGGGACAGCACAAAGTGGATGGAGAGAATAGGACAAATGGCGGCTTTGGCAGGAACCGGAAAACCGAACGGGACTAAAATCCCCTGCAAAGCCTCCTTTCTTTCGTATTTGGGGTAGATGCAAGCTCTGGAGCAAGAGTTATCACCAACCCCATAGCCTCCAACGTCCTGGCTGGAGGGCTACAGAGCCCAGAGGAAGCCGTTGCCAGCTTGCACAGCAGCAAGGAAGTGTCAAAAAACTATGTTGAACCAACAGCCAAGTAGCTCCCAGCGCTTCCGCTGGGGGCAGGATTGTCCGTCGCATCCAGATACAGGGAAAAACCTGTTGCTGGCAAATCTGAGTGAAGCGGCGATTATGGTGCTTGATATCAAAGGGCGAATTATCAATTGGAATCAGGGAGCCACTCGTTTATACGGATGGTCGGCGCTAGAGGTTTTGGGACAGGATGCCCATACCCTGCTTTATACGAGTAGTGAAACTACTCGGCAAAAAATGATTAAGCAGTTGCTGAAAGAGGGTTACTGGCAGGGGGTGCTGATGCAGTGGAAGCGGGTTACACAAGACATAGCCGCATCAGAAGCAGGTGCCTCGATCCTGTCTCCGGCGAACCGTCACGGTCCTACGCAGACCCCTGGGTTCGGCGTAGCGATCGTTGCCAGTCACTGGACTGTGCAATGGGATGCTCAGGGCAAGCCGATCGCCTACTTGGTGGTAAATATAGATATCACTGATCAATACAGTACCTCGACACCGATGGAGCTGAATCCTGAATGGGGTGTTGTTGTCACGCCGCAGGAGGAGGAAAGGGCACCTTTAGGACTGTCTGAGACTCCGATACCTAGCCTAGAAGGTTTGGCGGAGCTGGCGTCCCACATCCCTTGTGCCATCTACCGCTGTGCTGTGGATGCCGATCGCACCGTAGAATTTATCACCGATGGGATCGAGGAAATATCTGGATATCCCGCTACAGCCCTGATCCGGAACCAGCAGCATCGTTATACTAGCCTGATCCATCCCGAAGATGACCGCCGCGTCGATGAAGCAATTCGACAGGCTATATTAAAAGGAGAACCCTTTGCCTTGGAATACCCACTCATCGATCCGTCTGGTCAAGTCAAATGGGTTGTGGAACAGGGGCGGGGAATATGCAATACCGCTGGACAGCTGCGGTGGATTGATGGGGCGATTTTGGAGAAGACGACTTGCCAGCAACACCCCAAACAGTTGGGGAACTCCGAGCAACAGATGGAGAACTCTCTCGAAAGAATGGCCGATGCCTTCTTTGCCCTCGATCGGGATTGGCGCTTTACCTATGTAAACACCAGCGCTGAGAAAATTTTATTGAAAAGCCGGGATAGCTTAATCGGTCGCCAAATTGGGGATGAGTTTCCGCGTTTGGTGAATGGGACTTTCGGTAAAGAATGCCGCCGCGCCGCATCCGATCGGGTGATGGTGAAGTTTGAAGGATTTGAGCCCAGTTTCGGTATCTGGTACTCAGTGCGTATTTATCCAGAGGCAGAAGGTTTAGAAGTATATTTTCAAGATGTGACTTACCGGCAACACTTGGAGCTGGTCGCCTGGGAACGTAGCAGCGTAGAAGCAACTCGCCTCGATCGCCTCGCCGCGTTCAACGCCGCAATGGGTATGCTTTTGAGTCAACCGGAACCCCTATCGGAGTTCCTCTCCCAAAGCGCCACCACCATCGTGGAACACCTAGAAGTCACATCGGTAGCAATTTGGTTGCTTAATCCCAATACTGATATTCTGGAATTGACCGGTGCCGCAGGGCATCCCTTCCGCTGGGAAACTTTCCCCAAGCGCGTCAAGCGCGGCCAATCTATTATCGGTGGCATTGCGGAAAATCGCCGCCTGGTGACTGGGAAAATTTCCTCTTTCAGCCTGGAGATAGAAGAATTGGCTACGGATGGGTGCAACTTGAAAGCCAATTTTGCCGCCCATCCCCTTATCGTCGGTGAGATACTCGTAGGAGTCATCGCGATCTATAGCTCCGAGTTTTTGCCCGAGTCGGTGCAGAGTCTGTTGGGGTGGCTTTCCAGTGCGATTGCATTGGCGGTTGACCGCGCTTGGACCCGTGAAGCTTTGCTGGAACGCCGGGAGGGACTGCTATTCCGTCTGGCCAGTCAGATTAGAAATTCTCTGGATTTGGATACTATCCTAGAAACCGCTGTCCAGGAAATCCGCAGCTTGTTGCAAGTTGACCGGTGTCATTTTATCTGGTATTTCCCTCACGCCTCCCAGCCGATGCTGGCGGTGAGTCACGAAGCCCGATCGCCGGAACTCCCCAGTATGGTCTGCGAGTACCCGCCGGAAAAAAGCATCAAACTGGCGGCGAGAATCAAAAATCTGCAATTGCTGCGCATTGATGATATTAACGCTGCCACTGATTTGGACGAGCTGACTCATAAGCTGATCGCCGATATGGGCATTACTTCCCAGCTCCTGCTGCCTTTGGAAACTCGCGCTGGTCAGCTTGGAGCGGTGGTCTGTAGCCACTCTCGAGGACGAAAAGCTTGGAGCGATGGGGAAGTGGAAATGCTGCAGGCGGTGGTTGACCAGCTCGCTTTGGCGATCGACCAAGCGGAACTTTACGCCCAAACTCACGCCGCTGCTCTCGCCGCTCAAACCCAAGCTCAGCAACTGAGCGAAGCTCTCCACAACCTGAAGCAAACCCAATCTCAGCTCATTCAAACGGAAAAAATGTCTAGTTTGGGGCAGATGGTGGCGGGTATTGCGCACGAAATCAATAACCCGGTGAACTTTATCACTGGTAACCTGGTTCACGCGAAAAATTATACTCAGGACCTGCTGGAAATCATTGAGCTTTATCAACGCCACTATCCTGAGCCAGTGGGGGAAATTCAAGAAGCTGCCGAAGACATGGACCTGGATTTTCTCATCGGTGATTTGCCCAAAATCCTCGCCTCTATGGAAATAGGGGCCGATCGCATCCGCCAAATCGTCCTGAGTTTGCGCAACTTCTCCCGCCTCGATGAAGCGGAAATGAAGCCGGTGGATATTCACGAAGGCATCGATAACACGCTGTTGATTTTACACAACCGCTGCAAACCCAAGGGCAAGGACCCGGCGATTGAAATCGTGAAAAACTACGCGGCCCTACCCAAGGTGGAGTGCTACGCGGGTCAGCTCAACCAGGTATTTATGAATATCTTGGCCAATGCTATAGATGCTCTGGAAAACCAACCCGCACCCCGCACTATTACCATCAGCACCGAAATCGCCACCACCGACAACAGTGGTAAACCCTCCCAAGTCACTATTTCTATCCGCGATAACGGACCAGGAATGACCGAAGACGTGAAAAGGCGCCTCTTTGACCCCTTCTTTACCACCAAACCTGTGGGTAAAGGCACCGGTCTGGGGATGTCCATCAGCTATAAAATTATCGTGGACAAACACGGCGGTACGATCGAGTGCGACTCCGAACCTGGAAACGGCACCGAGTTCCGTATCCAGATCCCCATCAAGCAGTCGGGTTTTGCCCCCATCCCCCGAAAACCATAGAATCCTTGCCCAGACGCTTTTTTCAGCCATTTTCTCTCCCCGGACTAACCAGATGCAGTAAAAATTAAAAATAAATTTTGCTGCAGGGGTTGACAAAAACCCAGATGTGTCTGCTATTATAATTAAGGCTGAGGCAATGGGGCGTCGCCAAGTGGTAAGGCACCTGGTTTTGGTCCAGGCATTCAGAGGTTCGAATCCTTTCGCCCCAGTTTTCAAAAAAGAATCCCACGGCATTGCCGTGGGATTCTTTTTATCGGCACCGCCGGGGAGATTGTCCTTCCCTAGCTGATATCATCATTATCCACCCACTCATCATCCGATTCGTCGTAACCGATGTAATGGATGTAATATTGGTTGCGTCGGATTTCCTTAATGATCGCCGAATACCATTCTTCCTCATCATCATCCCAGACTTTGACCTTTTGACCCACGGCATATCCGTTGTCATCCGTGGTGGCTAAGTCCCGGGAGCGCACGTCATCTTCATCCACCCACTCGTCATCCGAGGAGCCGTAACCTACATAATGGACATAGTATTCCTTGGCTTTGACTTTTTGAATCGTCGCCTGATACCAGTCCTCGTCTTCACCGTCCCAGACTTCTACAGTTTGACCCACAGCGTAACTGCCTGTCTCAGAAGTCCCGGAAGCTGAACTACTGGAGCTAGAGGTTACTCCTTCTTGCTGCATTTCGGCTTTGACAGCATCGTAGGCATCCAAAATCACGCGGCGGGCTACGGTCTGAATTCCCGTATGCTCGTAGTAATTGGTGGTTTGGTCGAGAAATGCCGCTACGAAGTCCAAGTTATCATCAGCAACCTGGATAAACTTGCCGATACTGTTAAAAATCGATTGGGGAGTTAAGCCGGTTTTAGCCACCAAGCCATTCATCCACCCTTGCACGGAGCTAAACGCCTGGGTGATAAACCCGAATTTATCTGCAGTGCTATTTCCCGGCAAAGAGCTGCTGACGGCTGAAAATACTGGGTTTTGCGCCACCGTGTTAGTGTCTGTGCCGCTGATAATGGTTTGAATTTTGCTGAGAAAATCCGGACCTAATGGCAGCAAGCCATCAATACAAACTAGGGCTACCATCCGCATCAAGGCGGCATCTTGATAGTTGTTGGCGAGGGCGGCAGCGAACTGCTGCGGGTTGGGTTGGGGAATGCCGTTTAGTTTGCAGAAGGCGATGATTTCAACGGCGATTTTTAGCAGTAAATCAATGGTTTGAGTGACATCTGCTTTGGGGGTAATGTTGCCTAAAAACGAGAGAAAGCTGATTTTTTCGCCAATTTTGTTGGCCATCGCCGCCGCTCCCATTGCCGCGTCAGCTTTATCAATGGTTTGATAAACTGTGACGGCGGCTTCGTAGCCTTTTTTCGGGTCGAAGTATAATGCTACCGCTCGATCGCGCAATCGCTGGATTACCTTGGGGTCCGTTTCCCCCGTCACCGCTTTAATGGTATTGTCAAAACCTACTAAATTATTCCACTCACCGGGTGCCAGATAGTCTAAAGCCTTTAAAACTTTGACTGTGATATTGTCTGCCGGTAACTCGTCAACCAACTGAATAATCGACTTACCCATTTAGCTGGTCCTAGCAACTAAAAAATTTATACTCAATTATACAGCATCCTCATTGGACGCACCGGGAACCAGGGGAAGGGGAGACGGGGAGACGAGGGAAAGGGGAGACGGGGAAAAGGGGGGCAACTATTCCGGAGTGGCTTCAGTCTTCGAGAAAAGATGAGCAGAAATGAAATGACTGCGCGCTGTCTCTGTGGCAGTCGCATCAGCTCAGGCTTGTTAAATAGGGGAATGTCAGCACTGTGGAAACTCATATCACCCCGAGAAAATCTTACCGAGACGAATTCCTGCCGGTTGACCCCGTGAGCATGCCGGAACGAGGAACGGACTTATCCGATGTGGGGCGTACCCTGCGGAAACGCTGGCCGTCGGCAGCAGCGGTGGCGACGGCGGTTTTTGCCGGGGTCAGTTTTTCTACAGTAACACAGACTCCCGATTATCAGTCCGAGACTTTAATTTTACTGGATAAAAAAACTGGGGTCTCGATCGAGCCCACTGTCCCCCTGCAAGATGGATATACCGCCAAAGACCTATCTACAGAAATCCAGATTCTCCAGAGTCGCTCTTTGGTGTCCAAAGCGGTAGCTCAGTTAGAGAATTCCTTCAGCAATCTGTCTGTGGAAGATGTGGTGCGCAATCTGTCGATCCGTCAGGCGGGGGATGCGGATGTGCTGATTGTGTCTTATACGGATAGAGACCCGGAAAGAGCTAAGGCGGTACTGGAGGCTCTGGGCAATACTTACGTTGACTATAGTTTGGAGCGGCAGCGATCGGAGGCGACAAATGCGATCGGCTTTATTAAAGAACAACTCCCCGAAGCCCAAAAAGAACTGAACCAATCCGCCTCCGCCATTAGGGAATTTCGGGAGAAAAATGGCATCGTTGACCCGGACACCCACGCCACCCAAGTAGTAAGCATTAAGCAATCCCTGGAACAACAAGCCCGGGATGTGGAGATTGCCCTCAACCGCACTCAGCGCAAGTATCAAGAACTGCGGCTCCAGGTATCGAAGGCGGGGCAAAATCCTGATGCTGCCTTACCTGCGGCCATTCTCAGCCAAGATACAGTATATCAGCAACTGGCCACCCAATTAAAAGAAATCGAAGCCAAGTACACCGAAGAAAGCAGCCGCTTTTATGATACCCACCCAGTCGTACAAAATTTACTCCGCCAGAGGGAAAGTATGCGGCAATTGCTCCAGTATCGCAGTCAGCGGGTCCTGGGCAGTGCTGTGGGGCAAGTGGATATTACCGATGTGTCGGGTTACGGCAAAATTCAGCAGGATTTGGCAGCGCAATTACTAGAGGTGGAAACGGAACTGGCTGCCCAGAGCAGTCAGTTACAAAGTATCCGTCAAGCCCAGGCGCAGGTAGAAAATAATTTTGAAAAAATTCCCACTCTCCAGCAGGCTTATGCTGACTTAGAGCGGGAATTCAAGGTAAAATCTGAGGCGGTAAATCGGTTTTTGGAAAAACTGCAAGAGCTGCAAATTTCCGAGGCGCAGGAAATTGCCCCTTGGCAAATTTTGGAGCCACCTTATTTGCCAGAAAATCCCGTTTCACCAAATATCAAGCGGAATTTGCTGCTGGGTTTGATTGCTGGTGGTTTGCTGGGCATTGGCGCGGCGATACTGTTGGAACGGACAGACCAGCGGGTGAAGGGGGTAGAGGAAGCGAAGGAGTTGACGGGTTTGCCTACTTTGGCTTTAGTCCCCAGAGTCAGCGCCCCCGTCATCGAGTCTTATCGCGGGCAAAATGGGGAAGCCATCCGCTACGGTTCAGCGTTTACGGAGGCGGTCCGGTCTTTGGGTCTGAATTTGCGCTATTTGGGTGCTAAGGATGAGGTGAAGACTCTGGCGTTTACTTCTTCGACGCCTTCGGAGGGTAAGAGTACGCTTACCTATAATTTGGCGCGGGTGTTGGCGGAGTTGGGCCATCGGGTGTTGCTGGTGGATGCGGATATGCGCAAACCTACGGTGCATCAGATGATTAAGCAGCCGAATGCTCTGGGTTTGAGTAGCGCGATCGCCACTGACCGGCCCTGGCGGCAGCTCATCCATGCGGATGATTCCGGCAAACTGCATATTATGACTTCCGGTCCGATGCCACCCAATCCCGTGGTCTTACTCGAATCCCAGAAAATGTCAGAATTGCTGCAGGAGTGGCGCCAGGTTTATGATTATGTGTTGCTCGATACTACCCCGATTTTGGGGGTGACGGACGCCCAAAGTGTGGCCACGAAGGTGGATAGTGTGGTGTTCGTAGCCGCGATCGAGCGAGCCACCCGGTCCACCGTCTTCCAGTCAATGGAAATCCTCGCTCGCACCCGCTGCCACGTCGCCGGATTAGTAGTGAATATGGTAGATTCTGAACATGAAAGCTACTACTATTCTTACTACTATTCCCCCTACGGTGGAGGCAATGGCAACGGCAACGGCAATGGCAACGGTCACAACGGCAACGGTCACAACGGCAACGGTCACAACGGCAACGGCCAAATGGATGACGCCATTTCCCGCACCCAAGATATTCTAAACGACCTCTTCCGGCGTAACTAAGGGATAACCACCACATTTGGTATAATTCAGCCAAAATCTAGGGAGCAGCTTGATGAAAAAAGCGCTAATTTGCGGCATATCCGGGCAAGACGGAGCCTACCTATCCCAGCTACTACTAGAAAAAAATTACTCAGTGTGCGGCACCTCCCGAGACGCCCAAATGTCATCATTTGGCAATCTCACCCGCTTAGGTATCGCCGAACACGTCAAACTCGAATCCATGTCCCTGACTGACTTTCGCAGCGTCTTACAAGTCCTCAACAAAATTCAGCCCGACGAAGTTTACAATTTAGCCGGTCAGAGTTCCGTAGGTTTATCATTCGAGCAACCCGTAGAAACCCTAGACAGCATCGCCACTGGGACGCTCAACTTATTAGAAGCAATTCGTTTTATCGGCGCCCCCATCAAACTGTACAATGCAGGCTCCAGCGAATGCTTTGGCGATACGAGCGAAGGTTCCGCCATAGAAAACACCCCATTTCGCCCCAGAAGTCCCTACGCCGTCGCCAAAGCCGCTGCTTTCTGGGAAGTCGCCAACTACCGAGAAGCCTACGGTTTATTTGCTTGTTCCGGCATCTTATTCAACCACGAATCAACCCTAAGACCCCAGCGGTTCGTCACCCAAAAAATCGCCGCCGCCGCCGCCAAAATTGCCCGGGGAGAACAACAAAAACTCTATCTAGGCAATACCGATATCAAGCGCGACTGGGGCTGGGCGCCGGAATACGTAGAAGCCATGTATTTAATGTTACAACAAGACCAGCCAGATGATTATGTCATCTGCACCGGAGAAAGCAACAAATTAGAAGATTTTGTGGCCGCCGCGTTTGCTTGTGTTAATTTAGATTGGCGGGAACATGTGGTAATTGATAAAAGTCTATATCGCCCCACCGATATCGCCGTCGGTAGAGGTCATCCCGCCAAAGCCAGAGAAGTTTTAGGCTGGCAAGCCAAATCCAAAATGCAAGATGTAGTACGGATGATGGTAGAAGCAAGGATGGGGGACGGATACTAGGTTTGTAGTAGGGCTTTAGCCCTCCAAAAAGGTTCGTAGTTGGGCTTCAGCCCTCTGGAAAAGACCATGACCAATTCATCCTGGCCCAATCGATAAAGATTGTAGAACTAGACAGAGTTGGGACAAGCATCAAACAGAAATAATTCTGACCCTGTAACGGCTTAAGATTGGATGGATTGGTTATGGCAAACAATGGGCAAAAAATACCCGTCGCTATCTTATGCGGCGGCAAAGGAACTCGCCTCAGAGAAGAAACCGAATTTCGCCCCAAACCCATGATTATGGTAGGGGATAAACCCATGATTTGGCACATTATGAAAACCTTCGCCCACTATGGGTTTAGCGATTTCATGCTGTGCCTCGGCTACAAAGGCGAAATGATTCGCGAATATTTCTACAATTACGACTGGAATCATAGCGATGTTTTATTAGAATTGGGCAGCAAAAAAATTACCAAGCTGCGCAACGGACACCACGAAGAAAACTGGCGGATTTGGTTAATTGATACGGGCGCCGAAACCCTAACTGGTGGCAGGCTGAAGCGTCTAGCAGCTCACTTAGATGATATCGGTAGCGATATATTTATGGCTACCTACGGTGATGGCGTCGCTAACGTCAACATTGCGGAAGTATTAGCATTCCACCGCAGTCACGGCAAACTCGCCACAGTCACCGCCGTGCGTCCCGCTTCCCGATTTGGCGAGCTGATGATTGAAGATGACTTGGTGAGAAGTTTTAAAGAAAAGCCCCAAACCAGTGAAGGTTGGATTAACGGCGGATATTTCGTTTTACATCGCAAAGTTTTAGATTTAATCGCCAGTGACGAGACAATTTTTGAAGCAGAACCCCTGCGAACTTTATCGGAAATGGGCGAGTTAGCGGTTTATCAGCATCACGGTTTCTGGCAGTGCATGGACACTTACCGGGAATTAGAGCTGTTAAACGAATTACATCAATCTGGAAAAGCACTGTGGCAGGTTTGGCAATGAACTCATTTTGGCAAGACAGGTCAGTTTTAGTCACCGGCTGCACCGGACTTTTGGGCAGTTGGATGGTTCAAGAATTAGTCAGCCGAGGCGCTAATGTAGTGGGATTAGTGCGGGACTGGGTGCCTCAGTCCAGATTATTTACCGAAGATTTATCCCAAAAAATTACCACAGTTTATGGTCAAATTGAAGACTTAGCTACCCTAGAGCGAACCATCAATGAGCATGAAATCGATACTGTATTTCATCTCGCGGCTCAAACCATTGTCGGGGTAGCCAATCGAGAACCCCTGGGAACTTTTGAAGCCAATATCAAGGGCACTTGGAACATCCTAGAAGCCTGTATGCGAGTGGGCGGCGTCAGTCGCATTATCGTGGCATCCAGCGATAAAGCATATGGCGACCAAGACATCTTGCCTTATGATGAAACCACGCCGCTCCAAGGAGAGCATCCTTATGATGTTTCTAAAAGCTGTGCTGATTTAATTTCTCGCACTTATTTCGTCACTTATGGTTTGCCCGTGTGCGTGACGCGGTGCGGCAATTTTTACGGCGGTGGCGATTTAAACTTTAATCGGATTGTTCCGGGGACGATTCGCTCCGTATTGCGGAGAGAAAGTCCCGTAATTAGAAGTGATGGCACCTACATAAGAGATTATTTTTACGTTAAGGATGGTGTGTTAGCTTACCTCCACTTAGCGGAGCAGATGGATCGCCCAGAAATTTTGGGCGAAGCGTTTAATTTCAGTAACGAGCTGCAAATTACAGTATTAGAATTGGTGCAAAAAATTTTGCAATTGATGGGAGAAAAAGACTTAAAACCTCTGATTATTAATCAAGCTCGCCACGAAATCAAGCATCAATACTTATCTGCTGAAAAAGCTCGCCAGATGCTGCATTGGAAATCTAGATATTCCCTAGAAACGGCGTTGCTGGAAACGATTGATTGGTATCGGGATTTTTTGGCTCCCATTACCCCCGCAATTTTAGCTCGTGCTGTTTAAAAAAGGATTTTTTCAGGAAAATGACCCAATCAATTCCCCGTCCGGTTACTGCTTCTGAGCAGGAAAGAGAGCTGCGAAACCAAGTTTTCGCCGCCGTGCAACAATACTACCAATTTAAATTTACCCCCCAACAATTTATTCCCGGCAAAACCTACGTCCCGGTTTCTGGCAAAGTGTTTGATGACAGGGAGTTGCTACAGCTCGTAGATTCTTCCCTAGACTTTTGGCTGACAACGGGGAGATACGCCGCCGAATTTGAACAGCGATTTGCGGAATGGATGGGAGTAAAACACTGTCTATTGGTCAATTCTGGCTCTTCGGCAAATTTACTGGCTCTTACTGCTCTCACTTCCCCCAAGTTAGGGGATAAACGTCTGCAACCAGGGGACGAAGTGATTACCGTGGCGGCTGGGTTCCCCACTACCGTTAACCCAATTTTTCAAAATCAGTTAGTGCCGGTATTTATCGATGTCAAATTTCCCACCTATGACATCGACACTGACCAGCTAGAAGCGGCTTTATCGCCTAAAACCCGTGCCATCATGGTGGCGCATACTCTAGGGAATCCTTTTAACTTAGAAAAGGTCATCGAGTTTGCCCAAAAACACGACTTGTGGTTAGTTGAGGATAACTGCGATGCGGTGGGTAGCCTATATAATGGCCAAAAAACCGGCACTTTCGGCCATTTAGCAACGGTGAGTTTTTATCCCGCTCACCATATGACAATGGGTGAGGGAGGAGCGGTTTTAACTAGCGATACGCGCCTGAAAAAAATAGTAGAATCATTCCGGGACTGGGGGAGAGATTGCTGGTGTGCCCCTGGTGTGGATAATACCTGCAATAAGCGGTTTGGCTGGCAGTTGGGAGATTTGCCCTTTGGCTATGACCATAAGTACACCTACTCCCATGTGGGCTATAATCTGAAAATGACCGATATGCAGGCGGCGGTGGGTTGTGCCCAGTTGGATAAATTACCGGAATTTATCGCCCAGCGGCGCTATAATTTCCAGTTTTTATCCGAGCAGCTACAGGACTTGCAAGATGTGTTAATCTTGCCGGAAGCTGCCCCTAATTCTGAACCCAGTTGGTTTGGTTTTCCGATTTTTGTCCGGGAAGAAGCACCCTTTACCCGTAATGAGTTGGTGAATTACCTGGAAGAAAAGCGGATTGGCACTCGCTTGCTATTTGCTGGAAACTTGGTGCGGCAACCGCTTTACCAGGGTTTGAATTATCGAGTGGTGGGGAATCTCACTAATTCTGACCTAGTGATGCAAGGTATTTTCTGGTTGGGGATTTTCCCCGGTTTGACAGAGGAAATGCTGGCATATACGGCGGCGACCCTGCGAGAGTTTTGTCGTGGGAGGGGTTAGATAAAATATGCAAATGCAAATCTACCACTCACCAATTAAGGGCTGCTATGAAATACTGCCTAGGGTATTTAACGACCAGCGGGGCAGTTTTGTCAAGACTTTTCATCAGGAAATTTTTGCCCAGCATCAGCTAGAAACTAAATTTGCTGAAGAATACTATTCGGTTTCTTATCAAAATGTCATCAGAGGTTTGCATTTTCAACTGCCCCCTCACGCCCACACCAAGATAGTTTACTGCGTTTTGGGTCAGGTCATAGATGCGGTGGTGGATTTGCGGGTTGGTTCTCCCACTTACGGCCAGTTTGCTACTTTTGATGTAAGTGCGGAAAAAGCTAACATTATCTATATTCCTCCCGGATTAGCCCACGGGTTTTATGTGAGGACTGAAACCGCGATTATGATGTATAAGGTTTCTACGGTTTATGCACCAGAAAGCGATACGGGGATTCGCTGGGATTCTGTGGGGATACCTTGGCCAAGTCCCAATCCGATTGTATCGGAACGGGATAGCGGTTTTGTGGCTTTGTCTGATTTTACCAGCCCCTTTGTTTATTGAGCCATGAAAGTTTTAATTATCGGCGCTTCTGGTTTGGTTGGTTCTCATCTGATGGTGGCAGCGCAAAGGCGGAATTGGGAGGTTATGGGCACTTATCATAATTTTGCTCGACCCGGATTAATTCCTTTGCGGTTGACTGATGCGGTGGGAGTGCGCCAGCTTATCCGGGAATATCAACCAGATACGATATTTCTGCCTGCTTTTCGCTCTCATGTGGATTACTGCGAGCAACACCCAGAGGAGACTTATCAAGTTAATGTGGCGGGGAGTGTGAATGTGGCGATCGCCTCTGGGGAAGTGGGCGCGAAATTGGTATTTTACTCCTCCGATTACGTCTTCAATGGCCGCAACGGACCTTATCAGGAAACCGACAAACCCGACCCGATTTGTGTTTACGGTCGGCAGAAGCTAACGGTAGAAGAAAAAATCGGGCGGCTGTTGGCAGATTTCCTGATTCTGCGGATTACTGTGGTATATGGAAATGAGGCACAAGGCAAAAATTTTGTCAGCCGTTTAGTCACGACTTTAGCAGAAGGTCAGGTGTTAAAAGTCCCCCAAGACCAAGTAGGTTCTCCTACCCTAGTAGATGATATCGCCGAAGCAAGTTGCCGCCTGGTGGCAGTTAATGCTAATGGTATTTTCCACGTGGTCGGACCGGAAAGAATGAGCCGCTATCAGTTTGCACTGGAAGCGGCAAAAGTTTTCGGGTTGTCTGGGGAGAAAATTTTGCCCGTCACCACCGCAGAATTAGCTCAAGCTGCACTGCGACCCCTAGAAGCGGGGATGGTTGGTGATAAGTTGGTGCAAACTCTAAATTGGAACTTGCGCGGTGTCGCAGCAGGTTTAACCTATCTCAAGCAAACTCGGGTAGGAGAGTATGTCAGCATCTAAGCGAATTGCCTTTGCCGTTGGTGTTTCTTGGTTGAGTCGGGCAGTTTCGATTCTGGCTAACTTGTTTTTAATGCCTATCCTGTTCCGTTACATGGGAAAGGAGGAATTGGGACTTTGGTTTTTGCTGGGGAATAGTCAGGCTTTTTTGAGTTTGCTGGGAATGGGAATTGCGCCTACTTTAACCAGACATATTGCCTTGGCTAAAGGCAAAAGCGGTGCTGACCCTAATGTAGAATTAAGTCACGAAAGCCAGCAGCATATTGCGGATTTAGTGACGACGGGGCGCATCATCCTGCAATGGTTGGCAGTGGTGGTGTTTTTCATTGCCTGGGCTTCGGGTTATGGTTTAATCGGCCAATTAGAGTTAAAAGAAGTCTCGCCGCAAACTGTGTTTTGGGCGTGGACGCTAATGTGTGGGGGTTATGCTGTCGGTGTCTGGGTTTCTTACCTCAACTGCTGGCTGGCTGGGATTGGATATGTGGGGTGGGATAGTCTGATTACTACGGTTATTTCTCTCCTGACTATTTTTGCTAATATTACGGCTGTTTTACTGGGGGGTGGGTTGCTGGTACTAGCAGCAATTTTAGTGGGTTCTGGCTTGGTGCAGCGATTGGTATTTTTGGCTTTGATTCGCTGGAAAAAGCCAGAAATGCTCGCGGTAAGGGGGCAGTGGAATGCTGATTTTGCTCAGGCTATGGTGCAACCAGCGATTTACGCTTGGTTAACCAGCATTGGGTCTTTTTTGATTCTGCGGACTGATGACTATTTTATTGCCCTGCTGCAAGATGTGTCGAGCATTCCTGCTTATCGTGCAACTTACCAGTTTGTCTCTACTTTCTTTATGATTGTGGCTCCTATTGCGGGATCTTCTTCTGTCTTTATCAGCCAGATGTGGCAAGCTGGGGAATTGGAGGCAATTCAGCGAATTGTCATTCGCAACGCTAAAATCACTCTATGCGTGATGGCATCTGGGGTAGCATTTATACTGACAGCAGGACGAGAATTTCTGGCTTTATGGCTGGGACCGGATAATTTTGTGGGTTATCCCATTTTGGTGGTTTTCTGCATTATGCTTACCCTAGAAGCTCAGCATAATGTGATGGCGCAAAGCGCTAGGGCTACTGAAGATGAGCGTTACGCGCCGTGGGCGATCGCATCGGGAGTTCTGAATGTAATTTTTACTTGGATTCTCATTCGTCCGTTTGGCTTGTTGGGGGTAGCTCTAGGTACTATGCTGGCTCAGCTTTTTACAAATAACTGGTATGCGGTATATAGACCAATAAATCGCTTAAAAATTAACTCAAAATTTTATGTAAAACACGTATTTTTTTTGTGGTTAATTACATTGTTTGTCAGCTTATTTTTGTCTATTATTTTTAAATATAATGTAAATAATTTATTTTTTAATAATAATTGGAGTATTGTGATTTTAACCGGATTAATTTGTGGAATAATTTTTTTGACTTCATTTTGGTGTTGTATTTTAAATCAACACCAAAAAAACAAGCTAAAATTAAAAATATTTACAAAAATCAACAAGGTTGCTTAAAATGGCAATTCAACTAAATCATAAATTTTATCCAAACAAGGTTTCCACAAAAGAGCAGACAAGACTCTCTGGAGAAAAAGCTGTAATCGATACAGTTTCGCCAAACTTTTTAGAACTTACTCCTTTTTTATCTGTTTGCATTCCTACATACAATCGAGGCCATATGTTGCCCGCTGCGATAGAAAGCGTGATCACCCAAGATTTTGATAATTTTGAGCTGATTATCTGCGACAACGCCAGTACGGACAATACAGAAGAAGTGGTCAAAGATTATACGGATAAGCGAATTCGCTATGTGCGTTATCCTACCTTAGTCAGTATGTACGCTAATCATAACCGCTGCATTGAGTTAGCACGAGGTAATTGGATTATTTTTCTGCATAGTGACGATCGGATCAATAATTTAAAATCAGCTCAGTTAATTTTGGAAAGTCTGCCATCTGGTGTTTCGGCTTGCTTTCCCTATCGAGGAGCAAAAGAGATAAATTTACCCACTTATCAAGAATGGAATTTTTTGGAAATTCTCCAGCTTATGAATGGAATCTCTCCTAGCGGCTCAATTTATCAAAAAGATGCTCTTGACAAGCAGGGCGGATTTGCTGAAGATAATATTATTGCTGACTGGGAAATTTTGTTAAATATGGCTTGGAGTCGGGGTTTAGTTTACAGCTATAGCTCGGAACCTTTTGTGACCAGAGTTGTTCATGGTAAAAATGCTTATTTGAAAAGCATTAAAGACGGGACCGCTCATTTAGGAAAATCTCATTGCATTAAAAGATTGTTCGCTGATGTTAGTTTTAACGACTTCAAAAAAATAATTAATTTAATTATTTTGCAAGGAGCAGCATCAAAAATCAGTTTATTGTATTTTTATTTACTAATTTCAGGGCTAGATGAAAAAGCTGAGTGGTTCAAAAAAGAAGCCATAAATTTGAATAAATTTTCTCTTTTATCTGCTGGCAGCGTTTATGGCATTTTAGTAAAAATTATGGGGAGAGAGAATTTTTGGCGTTTTTACCAAAAAATTCGCCAAATAGCGTAATATTTATCCCTGAGAGTATGTTAGGTTTTTCCGGAATGGCTGAAGGTGAAATAGTACAAGTATTTGCTGGGAGGCATCACAAAGACAATTATTGAGTCAATGGAGAATACCATGCAAGCTATAGTCACGGGTTGTGCGGGGTTTATCGGGTCTAATCTGTGCGATCGTCTCTTGGCGGAAGGTCACGAAGTTATCGGTATCGACAGTTTTACCGACTATTACCCCAAACACATCAAGCAAGCCAACATCGACCAGGCTTTACAGCATCCTAGGTTCCGGTTAATTAATCGGAATATTCTGGAACTCGACTGGAGCGAACTGCTCGATAAATCTCAAGTAGTGTTTCACCAAGCGGCTCAAGCTGGAGTACGATCGAGCTGGGGGAGTCAATTTACTGAATACACCCGGAACAACATAGAAGCGACTCAATTAATTTTAGAAGCGGCAAAAAAAGCTGACCATCTCCAACGCTTAGTCATTGCTTCCACCTCTTCGGTTTATGGGGATGCTGAAACCATGCCTACTCCAGAAACTGCTTGTCCGAAACCTGTTTCTCCCTACGGTATCACTAAATTAGCCGCAGAGCGATTAGCCAGCTTGTATCATAAAAACTTTGGGGTGCCCGTAGTGATGCTGCGCTATTTTACGGTTTACGGTCCTCGACAACGCCCGGAAATGGCCTTTTCTAAATTCATTCGTGCCATTAGCCAGCAGCAACCTATTGAACTGTATGGAGATGGCGAGCAAAGTCGAGATTTTACTTTTGTGTCTGATGTAGTGGAAGCAAATTTGAGAGCCGCTTTCGTCCCCGATATTGCCGGAGAAATCTTTAACATTGGTGGCGGGTCTCGCGTGACTCTGCGTCATGCCGTGGAACAAATCGGAGCAATTATCGGTCATCCAGTACGTTATCTCAAAGAAGAACCTCAACCCGGAGACGCTAGACACACCAGTGCAGATATTTCTAAAGCTCAAAAAATCCTTGGGTATGCACCGCTGGTAGATTTAGCCACTGGGCTGAGTAAGCAAATAAATTTGATCAGAGAGTCCTGATAGGAGAGAAATTGACTGGATATTAAGATAGAAATTATTTGTTGTCCCACTGGTATATTTGCCAAATCATATTTTTTCAGCGATATGAACTCTTCTACTGCCAAACCAAGAGTTTTAGTAGCTCAGCTAGGAGCCCGAAGACACTACCTGATTCCTTTGCTTTTTCAGGAATGGGGGATGTTGGATAGTTTTTACACCGATTTTTACTTAAAAAACAACCAATTGATTAATTTTTTGCGCCAGTATAAAATATATAATGCTTTACCAAAATTAGTCAAAAATGGATTGGACAGATCCGAGCAAAAATTAAAATCAAATAATTTTTTTTGGTTTCCTTTTTTTGCATATAAATGGCTACAAAAGCAAAAAAAATGTTCTGATAAATCGGCATTAAAAATTTGGGCTGGCCATAGTTTTTGTGAAAATATTATATTTCATAAGCATCCAAAAAATGTAGATATTGTTTATGGATTTAATGGCAGTTGTTTAGAATTATTTCAATATGCTAAATCACGAGGAATCCGGTGCATCTTAGACCAGACTATAGCGGAAATGTCATTAGTGCATAAGCTGTTGCAGGAAGAAGAAGACTTGTGGCCAAACTGGTCTTTATCTCCGTTTAGAGTTAAGGCATCCGATCGTCAGTTGCTCGAACGAGAGCAGTCGGAGCAAGATTTAGCCGATCGAATTATTTGTGGATCCGACTTTGTGAAAAATTCCCTAATAGATCGAGGCATTAGTACCGACAAAATTTCTGCGATCGCTTTGGGGCGGCGCCGGGATGGAGCATCACTAAATGTTTCCCTTAATTCTGAAAAATTACCTGCCAAAACCGATAAATTAAAAATTTTATTTGCCGGGACAGTAAGTCTGAGAAAAGGTATTCCCTATTTACTGCAAGCTCTGCGACAGCTTCAAGGCCAAATTCCTTTTAGCTGTAAAGTTGCTGGTTCTATTGCAATTAAGCCAGAGCGGGTCGCCGAATATAGCGATGTCTGCGAATTTTTAGGGCGAGTGCCTCGTTCTCAAATGACTGAACTGTATCGATGGGCAGATGTTTTTGTTTTTCCTTCTATTTGCGAAGGCTCGGCGATGGTAACTCACGAAGCTTTAAGCTGGGGTTTACCAGTTATAACCACTCCTAATTCTGGCTCGATAGTTACAGATAACAGTAATGGCGTTATCGTTAACATTCGAGACACAACAGGAATAGTGAATAATTTATATCGCATAGCCGAAAACAAATTAAAATCCAATCACAACAATCCTAGCTATACTGATGTTTCTTTAGACTATCGATGGGAACAAGAGCAATTACATAACCTTTTAATCAATATCTAATTGATAGAAAATTTTGGTGTTTTTATGTACGCATTAAACGTTTCAGATTATGCAGTTAATATTAACTACACCACCTTGGCAGTGTGCATTAGCTATATCCTAATTAATTTTCGTTATTTTACCAATTTTTTAAAGCTGGAACCAGTATTTTCGCTTCTTTTGCCATCAATTTTACTACCTTTTTTGGTATTATTAGCGTATTGTATTCCTTTTGTTTGGGCTTTATTTGACAAAGAATTTAGATTGACTCATTTTAGTTTAGAACATTTAGAGACAGCAGTTATTATTGCTTTTGTTTCAACAACTCTTTTGTTGATTGGCATAGTGGTGGGGAGACGGAACTTATTTAGCCGATTTTTCGCCAGTCCAGTGGACAGAAGCATGGATTTAATTTTTTTCGATCAACTCGGTGATACGATTACCCTGATTTTAGTAATTGCTGATATTTTAGTGTTTCCGTTTGCTTTTGCTCTAAAAATAGAACTAATATTTGGCTCTGGTATTAGAGGCTTAGTAGTGGACAACGAGGTTTTATTTAGATTAGTACCTTTTGCTCGCATATTATTGTCAATTTTTACGATTATTTCGGGAATGATATTTGCATATCGCCCCAGCAATAAAATAATTTTTATTATTCCATTTTTGGATACATTACAACAACTTTTAAAATTAAGTAGAGCCTTCTTTTTGCCTATTGTTTTGTTTGGCATTGCTTCAACATTCGCCGGTAAAAAATGGCCTAAATGGATATACTATATGGCTCCAATAGGTGCAGTAATTGGTGGCTCTGCGGCGATTGGAGCCAGAAAAGTTTCTGGGCAAGGACTTAGCGGTATATCGGCTGGGTTTGGGCAAGTTAATAGCGACATGATAGATTCTATTCGCAATTTTTTCGAGGCTAATGCAGTTATTGGAATTATCAGTACGGTAGCCAGATTTCGCGATGATTCTAGAAATTTATTAGATGGTGCTTTAGCGTGGATTCAGAGCATTTTGCCAATTCCTACATTTTTTGAATTGACTGGCAGCCACCTCAGTGTTGCTGCATTATTAAAAATCAAACATGCGGGGATTCCCATGCCAGCATTGGGAGAAATATTTTTTCAAATGGGATGGATTGGCTTAGGATTATTTTTCGTGTTTGGGTTTGTTCTGGGAAAAATAGAAGGCAAATTAATTGGTCATACTTTAATTTGCGGTAAGGCTTATTGGCCTGATATCCTGATTTGGATGTCTTTGCTATTCTGTTTTATTCTATCTTTACACAGTCCCAGCAGGTCAGCATCAAGGCTATTTGTGTATTCTGTACTGTTTATTTGGGCAGTTAAAAATTTTATTATTCCTAACTCTCAGACAAAATTAGCCAAACATAAAACTAGCATAAAATCGACAAAAAATCATCAAAACAGGAGAAAACGTTATGAAAATTATGCCGAGTAAAATCGAAACAGCGTTACGGTACTTAATGGTTTACAGCTTATCTGATATTTTGCCACTTTACATCGTGAATGAACACCCAAAATCTGGTGGCACCTGGGTTGGCCAGATGCTGGGACAGGCTTTAGACTTACCTTTTCCTCGAAATCAGCTCCCTTTGCTGCGGCCATCTATTATGCACGGACATTACCTCAACCCTTGGACAATGAAAAATGTAGTCGTTGTATGGCGGGATGGTAGAGATGTAATGGTTTCTTGGTATCACCACTCTTTGTTTGAACATACCAGTGGTAGAAATCTTGCTCATGTTAAGGCTTGTCGCCAACGTTTAAACTTTCAAAACTATGAAGATATTCAAAAAAATTTGCCCAAATTTATTGAATATTGTTTTACGCAACGCCAAGAAAGCTTGCGATTCTCTTGGGTAGATTTTGTGCGGCAATGGCATCAACATCCAGAGGCTGTTTGCGTTCGTTATGAAGATTTGAGAAAACAGCCATTGTTAGAGTTAAATCGAATCGTTAAAGAACTGACTGGCCAGATAGTTTCTGAAACAAAATTGCAAGAAATTGTTGATAACTTTTCCTTTGAAAAGCAATCTGGCAGGGTGCCAGGTCAAGAGCAAAAAAATAATTTTTTGCGCAAAGGTATTGTAGGAGATTGGCAAAACAACTTCAGTAAGGAGGCTTGCGAAGTTTTCGATCGCTATGCTGGCGATGAGTTAATTATGTTGGGCTACGAGTCGGATAGAAGCTGGATTCATTAGATGTCTTTACAATATTATTCATGTGAATTGTAGCCAAAAAAATTATGAAAATTCTTGTTGTCGTTCCCGCCTTGGGAGCAATTTATGGCGGTCCTTCTAAAAGTGTGATTGAGCTAGTCAACGCCTTGGGTAGTTTAAACATCAATGTTGATGTGGTCACTACTAATGCTAACGGTGCCGATACTCTAGATGTACCTTTGCAAACTTGGATTAATGAGAAATTTTACCGCATTCAATACTTTCCTTGCTGGTGGCTAAACGATTATAAAATTAGTTTGCCTTTGACCAAATGGCTTTTTTCTCACGTGAGTGATTATAATTTGGTGCATACAAATGCGATTTTTTCTTATGTAAATTTACCTGCTTATTGGGCTTGTCAGTGGCACAAAGTTCCTTATGTCGTGACGCCACGAGGTATGTTAGAGCCTTGGGCTTTAGCTTATAAATCTGGGAAAAAACGCTTTTACTACGCTTGGCTAGAAAAGCCAGCTTTGGAGCGGTCTAAGGCAATTCAAATGCTGGCAGCTTCTGAAGCTGATCGGGTGAAAAATTTGCAATTAAAGGCACCTCTAATTATTGTGCCAAATGGCGTGCAAAGTCAAGATTTTGAAAAACTGCCCGATCCAGAACTATTTTACCAGCATTTTCCGGAAACTCGAAATAAACCTTTGATATTATTCCTAGGTCGCATCGATCCCAAAAAAGGACTTGATTTACTGGCTAGTGCTTTTGAGAAAGTCCGTGCTGTGAGACCCGATACGCATCTAATTGTTGCTGGACCAGACAACATTGGGTTCTTGCCTACAGCTCAGAGTTACTTTGCAGTGGCTGGCTGTGATGAGGCGGTAACTTTTACTGGTATCCTCAGCGGTCTGATTAAATATGCTGCTTTGGCTGCGGCTAGGGTGTATGTAGCTCCTTCTTACTCCGAAGGTTTTAGCATGTCCGTATTAGAAGGGATGGCATCGGGACTGCCTTGTGTAATTACGACCGGTTGTAATTTCCCAGAAGCAGGAGAGGCAAAAGCAGCGCGGGTAGTGCCCATAAATTCTGATGATATTGCCAGTGCTATACTGGAGTGTTTGCAACACCCAGAGGCAGCAAAAGAAATGGGCGATCGGGCTCGCGAGTTTATTTTCCAAAAATACACTTGGCATCAGATAGCTACTAATTTATCCCAGATTTATCAAGCCATTTTAACCAATCAAACACTGCCCACCTTCTATCAGGTTAATCCTAACTAATTCCATGAATACTTCATCTTCTCAGTATCAATACGCTTATTTCAATAGCCAAGCTAAGCATCATCATGCTTACATTATCTCACCACTACTGGCGATGCTGGCAGAAGCCAGAAAAAATTTGCCAGAAAAACCGCGTCTGCTTGATTTGGGCTGCGGTAACGGCAGTTTAACTCATGTTATTGCTCAACAAGGATATGAGGTGGTTGGCGTTGAACCATCAGAACAAGGAGTAACCATAGCGCAAAAAACCTTTCCTGATTACCGCTTGATTCACGCTAGCGTTTACGACTTACCTGATGCTGAATTGGGGGGAAAGTTTGATATCGTTATTTCGGTGGAAGTGATCGAACACTTAATTTATCCTAGGGAATTGCTTAAAGCGGCACGTCACTGCCTAAAGCCTAATGGAACTTTAATTATCACTACTCCCTATCATGGCTATCTCAAAAATTTGGCTTTAGCTTTGTCAGGAAAAATGGATCGCCATTTTCAGCCATGTAAAGACGGCGGTCATATTAAGTTTTTTTCGGCTAACACCCTGACCGAATTATTCAAATCTGAAGGTTTTACCGGAATGCAGTTACAATTTGCTGGCCGATTTCCTTATCTTTGGAAATCTATGCTTTGTGCTGGAACCATTGCCGATTAAAAATTTAGGTCTGCCAAATGTCAAAACCATGCTTGAAGCTGTAACTCCTCTGATCCTGACTTTTAACGAAGCTGCCAATATTGAAAGAACCCTCCAGCATCTGACTTGGGCAAACCAAATTATAGTGGTTGACAGCTACAGCACTGACAGCACCCTAGAAATTTTGCACTCTTACCCGCAAGTCAAGCTATTTCAGCGTCAGTTCGACAACCACACCAATCAATGGAACTACGGTTTAGCCCAAGTTACTACCGATTGGGTTATATCTTTAGATGCGGATTACATACTTACGGATGATTTAATTTATGAAATTAAAACTTTAGCAAAAAATTTATTACTAGACGGCTATTTTGTCCCATTTAAGTACTGTGTTTTTGGCAAGCCACTGCGGGGAGCTTTGCTACCACCTCGCCAAGTTTTATTTCGCCGGAATAATGCCATTTACATAGATGACGGACATACGCAATTACTGCAATTAAATGGCAAATCTGGTAGGTTATCATCTCATATATATCACGACGATCGCAAGTCATTCAGCCGGTGGCTATGGGCGCAAGATCGATACATGATTATCGAAGCTAAAAAATTACTGTCAACTCCCCATACTCAACTCAGCTTTGGCGATAAAATCCGCCAGCTCAAAATCATCGCTCCCTTGGTCATTTTCTTTTACTGCTTAATTCTCAAGCTCGGTATCCTCGATGGATGGCAAGGTTGGTATTACGCATGGCAGCGGACTCTGGCCGAAATTATTTTAGCAATTCGCTTAGTAGAGAATGAAATAAATGCCAAAAATTGCTGAAAAATTTAAATATTTAGCAATTTTTATGTTTGAGTTTGCCTCTGATGCCTTTGCATTTACCTCCGGCGCATATAAGTAGCTACCAAATTGACTGGTTGCCAATTGGCTGCGAATTATCTACCTTGGGTGATAATCCGGAGTCACCCGCGCTGTGATGAAACAGTAAATAGTAAAGCAAGTATATATTCGCTTGGCAAAGGACTCCAATCATGGCTCAAATTCTTGGTTCATCCGCACCCGAGACTCTCCAAGGCACTCTGGAAAGCGATGCAATTTTCGGTATGGGGGGCAACGATACTCTTTTAGGTAGCAGTGGAGACGATACCTTAGATGGTGCTGCGGGAAGCGACTCCCTTAGTGGTGATGTTGGCAATGACAGTATCAAAGGTGGGTCTGGTAGTGAAACTATTAATGGCGGTTCTGGTGGCGATACCATCTATGGTGATGGTGACAACGACCTGATTAATGGAGACGCCGATAATGATATCCTCTACGGCAATGCTGGGAGGGACACCCTATATGGTGGTCTCGGCAATGATATATTATATGGTGGAGCCGAAAATGACCTCCTCTTTGGTGGCAGTGAAAATGACCTAATTTATGGTGAATCTGGGGATGATACTCTAGATGGGGGGTCAGGAAAGAATACTCTCTATGGAGGTTATGGCAATGACTCCCTCGTAGCCGGTCAAGAAGATGATTCCCTTTTTGGTAATGCCGACAATGATATTTTAGAAGCCAACGGCGGCAATGACTTAGTTTATGGTGGTGCGGGGAATGATATTGTTAACGGTGGTCTCGGCAACGATACCGTTAGTGGTGGGAGTGGCAATGACAATATTTCTGGGGGTTCCGGAATTGATGAGTTGGTTTTTCCTAACCAGATTCCCCTCAATGGCATCAATCTCAACCTGGAAACAGGTACGCTCATAGACGAAGATGGGGGCACTGATAACGTTAATGGCATTGAAATAGTTACAGGCACCATTTTAGCCGATATGATGTTTGGTTCCGGTGGGGCTGAAACTCTCAAAGGTGGCGATGGCGATGACTCCGTGGATGGCGCCAGTGGTAATGACCTATTATCGGGAGGTTTGGGCAACGATAGCCTTGATGGTGGCTATGGTAACGACCAGCTTAACGGTGACGATAATAATGATACCCTCAACGGTAAAGATGGCATCGATACTCTCAATGGGGGCACTGGTGATGACTTGCTATACGGAGGTGCTTTAGATGACCAACTCCTCGGAGATGCTGGCAATGATTTCTTAGATGGGGAGTCGGGTAATGACATCATAGATGGCGCCAATGGTAGCGATAGCCTGTATGGTGGATATGGTAACGACCAGCTATCAGGGGGTGATAATAATGACTTTCTATTTGGCAATGGTAATAACGATACTCTCAACGGAGGTGCAGGCAATGACCAGGTTAATGGAGGTGGTGGTGATGACTGGGTAACTGGCGTTTTAACCAGCAGTTCCCCGGCAGGTTTGGGTGAGATTGATACCCTAGTTGGGGGGTCTGGTTTAGATACTCTTGTTTTGGGTGATGCTACTCAATCTTTTTACAACGATGGCAATGATGCCCTAGCCGGAACCGCAGATTACGCCTTGATTTCTGGTTTTAATACTAGCCAAGATAAAATTCAACTGCATGGCAGTCAAGCTGACTATCTGCTAGGAAATTCTCCTATGGGCTTACCTGCAGGTACTGCCATTTTCCAAAAAACTACCGACCAAAATGAGCTGATTGGCATTATTCAAGGTGCCAGTGGTTTAAATATCAACGACAGCTACTTTACTTTTGTGTAAAAGTAAAATTGCCTAAAAATTATCCTGCAAGTGGTAAATCGCTGCAGGAGACATGCTGGGTATTCAATCTGGTTTGTTGCTAATTAAATTAGCTCCGGCAGCGTTTCTACTTAATGCTGACTTGGCTGAGGGGGATAACAGTCTATCAGAGGTTTCGCCAGCATTGATTTGGTTTAAGGGTTCTGGTATCGCTTTTTGGTGGATGCCAAGATTTATGAAGAGATGCTCCCAGCATCGAGGGAGGGAGAAGCATCCGCGAAGTAGTCCCTCCGTTTTACCGGGAGATCTGGGCGCGGATGCTTCGCCCCTACAGATAGACCTATTCAAAAAATCGGGATGCTCCCATTTATGAGGTGCGGCGGCAAAAATCCTGGTTTTCCTGAGATGGGGTTATAATCTCAGAAAACCGATCGCTCCGCCCCGATGAATATTCTCTCATCCCAGCGTAAAAAACAGCGCTTTTTCCTCTGGGCTAGCTCTACCTTTCTCCTGTTGCTAGTCACCTTTATCCCGGTGCGTTTGATGGTAGCCTACCACCAAGCGCCCCACCCCCAAGCTATTCTTACCCTCGGCGGTAGCCCTGACAGGGAAAAATTTACTGCCAAGTTTGCTCACAACCATCCTCACCTAGATATCTGGGTATCTTCTGGTATCTCCGAACCAAAGGCAAGAAATATTTTTGCAACCGCCGATATCCCCGAAGAGCGAGTTTATCTAGACTACGACGCGGTGGATACGGTGACTAATTTTACTACTATGGTGGCAGATTTCCGGCGCCGGAATATTCAACATGTGTATTTAATTACCTCGGATTTTCATATGCCGAGAGCTAAAGCGATCGCCTATATCGTCTTTGGCAGTCAGGGTATCGCCTTCACCCCCATTACCGTCCCCTCAAACCGACGCCCCGAATCTTCCCTGCGAATTGCCAGAGATGCGGGGCGATCGCTTTTGTGGCTTGTCACTGGACGCACAGGAGCAAGTCTTAACCCCCGCTACTCCGCATTGACCACCCGGAGGGAGCAGGGGTGATGGGGGGACGGGGAGACGGGGAGACGGGGAGAGGGGGAAGAGGGGGAAGAGGGGGAAGGGTGGGAGGAGGGGGAGGAGGGGGAGGAGGGGGAAGATTACTCCCCACACTTCCCACACTCCCCACACTCCCCACACTCCCCGTCTCCCCGTATCCCCGTCCCCTGCACCCCTGCTCCCCGTCTCCCCGTCTCCGGAAGAGGGCTGAAGCTCAACTACGAACCTGGTTAAAAGCCTAAATTGCGGCGGAGGTAGTCTTCCAGGCGTTCCAGTTTGATGTCAAAAGTGGTTTCTAGGGTGTCGATTTCTTCCGTGGTGCAGTAAAATTCATCGGCGAGCAACACCCGGAGAGTACCGAGAGCTTTTTGCAGTTCCGGGTTGACGAAACCCAGAGTTGTGCGAATGCTATCAAATAAGAATAGCGGCGGATTGATAATGATGGGTTCGCGGTTGAAAATGCGCCCGAAGATGCGGGGGATTTCGTCCCGCGTCAAAATTTCTGGGCCACCCACGGGGAAGATTTTGTTTTTCGCAGCTTCCAGAGTAGTGGCGGTGACGGCAATTTGCGCCAGGTCCTCGGTGCTGACGGTGGAAGAGCGGTTTTTCAGGTCTGATAGAGTGAGATAAATCCCGGTTTGACGGAATTTTTCGGCGAAGGGGATGAGGTCCGAGGCGAAACCGGAAGGGCGGAGGATGGTGTAGTTTAAGCCGCTTTTTTCCAGGTATTTTTCGACTTCCCGTTTGGCTTTGAATACGGGGGAGTCTTGGTAGCCCCGATCGGCTCCCAAAACCGAGATAAACACGAAATGTTCTACCCCAGCAGCTTTGGCGCTGTCGATCAGGTCGATATTAGCGCGATAGTCGATTTCATCGGGGTTGGTGCTTCTGGCGTTGGCGCCGTGGGTGCTGATGACGTAGCGGACGCCTTGGGTCGCTTTTTCTATATCCCGATCGCGCCGCAAGTCGCCGATAAATACCTCCGCTCCCCGCTCTTCTAATTCGCCATAGTTGCTGGTGAGACGGACGAAACCCCGCACCGGTTGGGAGCGATCGCGCAGTACCCGCACCACCCGTCTGCCCAAACTTCCAGTAGCTCCAGTTACCAAATACATAAGCCTAAACCATCAATTTTGCAACTCATCTATACAAAACTTAACATTTACAGCGTCAAAATGACAGGGGTGTGGTCGCTCGGTTTTTCCCACCCGCGAGGAATTGGATCGATAATGCAGTCACTGCAGCGGTTGTAAAGCTCCGGCGTCAAGTAATGATGGTCAATGCGCCAACCGCGCTGGTTCTGAAAACCGCCCCGACGATAGTCCCACCAGGTATAATGTCCCTCATCCCCGGTAAACTTGCGAAAAGCATCAGTTAAACCCAATTCCAGGAGAGCAGACAAAGCAGCGCGCTCCGTGGGAGAAGCCATAATATCCGTATCTTTAGTCTTTTTATAAATATCCCGTGCTTCCGGGGCAATATTAAAATCCCCACAAATGCACAAATGAGGATTTTTGTCAAGTAAATATTGTAAATATTTTCCTAAAATTTCCAGCCATTGCAACTTGTAATCATATTTGTCACTACCCACCTCCGCACCGTTAGGCACATAAACATTAACAATGCGGATGCCGTCCAAAACCCCAGAAATCAGCCGTTTTTGCTCGTCCCATTCACCATAGACACTACCAAGAATCGGCGAAAAACCGATTGTGACATCTTCCAGGGGCGATTGACTAAAAATAGCAACACCGTTATAAGACTTTTGCCCAGAAAAATAGAGATGATAACCCAATTCCTCGAAAGGTTCTCTGGGAAAATCAGCATCAATGACCTTGGTTTCCTGTAAACATAGAACCGTCACCGGGTTATCCCGTAACCATTGAGTCAGATGCTCAGAGCGGGACCGAATCGAGTTCACATTCCAAGTAGCAATTTTCATCAATTAAGTTTCGGATGATTTTGTACCAGAAACCCGGTTTCTTTAAGAAACCGGGTTTCTAATCTAAGCTAAGTCAATCAACAATCTCCAACCCGGAAATTATACAGGGCAGCTAATGGCACCAGCTTTTTTGCTGAAGCGGAGATTTTCCGTGTAGTCCACCGGACAGTCAATGACGGCGGGGACATCTTGGGCGAGAGCTTCTTTCAGGGTGGGAATCAGTTGTTTGGCTGATTCGATGCGGTAGCCTTTTAAGCCCATACTTTCGGCGAATTTGACAAAATCGGGGTTGCCAAACTTGATGAAAGCAGACTCATTATAGTGGTTATGCTGCTTCCACTCGATTAAGCCGTAACCGCCATCATGGAAGATGATGGTAACAAAAGCGGTGCCAACCCGGAGGGCGGTTTCCAGTTCTTGACAGTTCATCATAAAACCGCCATCGCCAGTGGCGGCGACGACTTTACGATCGGGGTAAACCAGTTTAGCCGCGAGAGCGCCAGGGATAGCGATACCCATAGCCGCAAAACCATTAGAGATAATGCAGGTGTTGGGGTGATCGCAGTGGTAGTGGCGAGCGATCCACATCTTGTGCGCTCCCACATCAGAAATCAAGATATCATCGGGTCCCATGACTTGCCGCAAATCATAAACCAATTTTTGCGGCTTAATCGGGAAACTGTCATCTACAGCATACTGCTCATAGTCCGCCCGAATTTCTGCGCGCAGCGAGCAGGCGTGAGGAGTCGGTTTCCCTTGACGATCGGAGCGGCGGACAATTTCCATCAGGGAATCAGAAATATCCCCCACCACTTCCACTTGCGGGATATAGCTGCTATCAATCTCCGCATAGCTGGCGCCGATGTGGATAATCGGAGTTTTGCCCTCTGGATTCCACTTTTTCGGGGAATATTCAATCAAATCATAACCGACAGCAATCACCAAATCAGTCTCTTCAAAAGCACAGGTGATTAAATCCCGCTGTTGCAAACCCGAAGTCCACAGGGACAGGGGATGGGTGTAAGGAATCACCCCTTTACCCATAAACGTGTTAGTCACCGGGATTTGCAGGCGGGTAGCAAATTCCGTGAGGGCAGCAGCCGCATGAGCGCGGAGCGCCCCGTTACCCACTAAAATCAGGGGGTTGATTGCCCGAGAAATCAGAGACGCCGCCTCATTCAAACTCTGATAAGAGGCATAGCTTTTCTCCTGCTTATCTTTGGTCAGGGGTTGACCAACCACTGGCATCGCGGCGATATTTTCCGGTAAGTCGATATGCACCGCTCCCGGTTTTTCCGTCTGCGCCAGCTTGAAAGCGCGGCGGACCAGTTCCGGGGTGATGCTGGGGCGGACAATTTGGGCGTTCCACTTAGTAACTGGCTCAAACATCGCCACTAAGTCCAGGTATTGGTGGGATTCGATGTGCATCCGATCGGTGCCCACCTGTCCCGTAATGGCTACTAGGGGAGCGCCATCCAGGTTAGCATCAGCAACACCAGTCATCAGGTTAGTGGCACCGGGGCCGAGAGTAGATAGACAAACCCCTGCTTTGCCCGTGAGGCGTCCATACACATCAGCCATGAAAGCGGCGCCTTGCTCATGGCGAGTGGTGATAAATTGAATCGAGGAGTTAGTGAGAGCTTTTAGAACAGCGAGGTTTTCTTCCCCCGGTAGTCCGAAGATGTAGCGAACACCTTCATTTTCGAGACATCGGACTAAGAGTTCGGCTGTATTCAATTCGCCCATTGTAGTTAACCTCTTGGTTGGAGATTGTTGTTTAGCGATGACAAGTTGGGCTGTTAACAGCTCAGGAAAAGCGGTTAACAGCCAAGAAGTGAATTTTATTTGACCCAAACGGTTTTGATATTCACGAATTCGTGAATACCTTGGCTGCTCAATTCGCGCCCGTAACCGGAACGTTTGATGCCGCCAAAGGGGAGGCGAGGGTCAGATTTAACCATGCCGTTGATAAAGACGGCTCCGGCTTCTATTTCCTCAATCAGACGATTCGCCTCGGCTTTTACCTGCGTCCAGGCACTGGCTCCCAAGCCAAACGGAGTGCTGTTAGCTAGTTGAATGGCTGCATCGATATCCTTGACTCGGAACAGCATTGCCACAGGGCCAAAAAATTCTTCATTATAAGCGGATGCCCCTGGGGGGATATCCGTCAATAAAGTAGGCGGATAAAAATTACCCGGACGATCCGAGAGGGGTTTGCCCCCCACAGGAACGCGGGCGCCGGTTTTGATGCACGCTTGTACTTGATTGTCAATATCTTGTAAAATACCCGGAGTCGCCAGCGGGCCGATATCGGTGTCTGGCTGCATCGGGTCGCCCACTTTCAAAGCCTGGAATTTGGCCACCAGCCGCCGCTCAAATTCATCAGCGATCGCCTCACTAACGATAAAGCGTTTAGCCGCGATACAGGATTGGCCATTATTAATCATCCGGGCTGTAGTAGCAGTAGCAACCGCTGCCTCCAAATCCGCACTTTCTAGCACAATAAACGGATCGCTCCCTCCTAATTCTAGAACAGTTTTTTTAATTTGTTTGCCGCAATTTGCTGCCAAAGAAGCCCCCGCAGGCTCGCTCCCCGTGAGGGTAGCCGCCATTACCCGATCGTCCGCAATAATTTGCGCCACTTTGTCAGCACCCACCAGCAAAGTTTGGAACGCACCCTCGGGTAAACCCGCCTTCAGAAAAATCTCCTCAATAGCCAAAGCACATTGGGGGACATTAGAAGCATGTTTGAGCAAACCAACATTCCCCGCCATCAAAGCAGGAGCCGCAAAACGAAACACCTGCCAAAAAGGAAAATTCCAAGGCATCACCGCCAGCACCGGACCGATGGGCTGATAGCGGACAAAGCTAGTGCTAGCATCAGTTTGCACCGGTACATCCGCCAAAAATTCTGGCGCTTTTTCCGCATAATAGCGGCACACCAAAGCACATTTTTCCACTTCCGCCACAGCAGACTTCAGGGTTTTGCCCATTTCCACCGTCATAATGGCAGCAAATTCCCCTTTGCGCGCCTCCAAAATATCGGCGGCGGCGTTCATCCATTGGGCTCTCTGGGCAAAAGAAGTACGCCGGTGCGCTTCAAATGCCGTTTTTGCTTTTGCCAGCTTTGCCTCTAACTCCCCATCGGTTAGCGGCGTAAACGTCTTCAGTGTTTCCCCTGTTGCCGGGTTAATTGTAGCGATCGGCATCATTAAATCTCCAAATCAACAAAAAACCCGCACGGGGAGAACATACGTCCTCCCGGCGGATTTCCAATTCCCATATTTTGTCTGCGCCTCCCGAACCCCAGCGCTACCGTACCACCAGCCATGCCGTTACTCCCCTTGGTCGCCCCGCATATACCCCAGAAGCCAAAGCCGATGACACACCATAAAATCGGTGTAACCCTCGACACTTCAGCATCTGGACGCGAAAATTTCCCTTGAAGAGCAGTTCTTACCACGGCTGTGCTGGCGTCATACCAGCTACCAGGGCTCCTCTTCCCGCGAGGCAGAGACATCGTAAATTTAGCCAAGTACGTATTATCTCAAATCAACACCACCGGAAAGATTAAATTTTTAACTTTTCGATAATAATTCTGTAGGTGGGGGCAACGTGGTTGCCTTCGAGGGGCAGAACCCCCTACCCCCAGGGTTGGTCCTGTGCGGAGGGCTAAAGCCCTACAACAAACCTCATAGCAACTCCTTAACCACACGCTTTTTGAGCGGTTGCGCCGGGTTCCCTGCATAAACCGTCATCGGTTCCAGAGAGCCACTAGCCACACTCCCCAAACCCAACACCACACCCCGCCCCACTCGCACCCCCGGACCAACCACAGCCCGCGCCGCGATCCAGCCACTCTCTTCTATATATATCTCCCCCGTTATCAGCGCAAAATCAGGAGACCGCCAATCGTGGTTTCCCGTGCAGAGATACACATCCTGAGAAATGCACACATGACTTTCTAAAGTCACATTTGCCAAATTATCAATCCAAGCATTTTCCCCCAACCACACAAAATCCCCCACCACCAAACGCCAAGGAAACTTCACCCGCAATCCCGGCTTAATCCGCACCCCTTGCCCCACTTTCGCCCCAAACCACCGCAGGATTAACACTTTCGGCGCCGAAAACGGCAACCAGTAGCTCCGCACCAGGGGATATCCCAGAAAATACCACAACAACTGTTTCCACAAAGGCGCCCCCGGAGCATAGTTGCCCGTCGTGTATTTATCCAACCGCATATTTATCGCCACAGACAAGGTATTTCAAACATCTTGGCAGGCGTCCTCGCCGCCACTCCGGAAAAGACGTTGATTTGAAGATTCCCAGAAACCGGATTTCTCCTCCCTGGTCCCCCGTCCGTTTGAGTGTTGGGTTTCGTTCCTCAACCCAACCTACGCTCCCAGTCTCCCCGTCTCCCAGTCTCCCCGTCCCTCCGTCCCCCAGTCCCCATAACTTGTAAACTGAGATTATTCGCCAAACCTCACAATAACCATATGTCTGACCCATCTGGTGAAATCGAAGCTCTGAAACAACAGGTCCTAAAACTACAGCAAGACCAAGACGCTATTAAGGAATATTTAGTTAAATTAGAGCTGGATAAATTGAGCGAACAGGTGAACAATGCGCTAGTTCCGGCGCCTAAACCAGCCACAACCCTCGCCCCCACTGATGCAGACAATCTCAGCGAACAGCTCGATCGCCTCGAAGAGCAAATCCGTAACGGCACCTTCCCGATTAAAATCCAGTTCGCAGCGCCAAAGGATACCAGTGCCATCACCCCAATTCCTGCAACTACCGAAATAATTGCACCACCAGAACCGGAACCGGAACCGGAACCGGAAAACGAAGAACCCCCGGTCAGCGTTGAAGAATTTTGGCAGCAGTATGCTCAAGAAAGAAAACGGGATTTTACTGGGATTAATTTACGGGGAGTTAATTTAAGCGGCAAGGAAATACCCCAGATTAACCTCACCGGGGCTAACCTCAAGGGCGCAGATTTGAGCAAAAGCAATCTAAAAGAGGCAAAATTAAATCAAGCTGACCTGAGAAACGCCAATTTAACCAGTGCCAACCTGTTAGCGGTGAATTTGGACGGTGCTAACCTCAAGGGCGCGAACCTCCAGCAAGCCCGGGCAAATGAAAAAACCCTCTTTCCCAGCGGGTTTGACCCTGTGGCGGCTGGGGTTTATCTGCTCCAACCAGAAGCATCCCTAGTGGGTGCTGACTTAGCTGGTTTTGATTTTTCGGGTGCTACCCTCACAGGAGCTGACTTACAACAAGCTAACCTCAAGTCAGCTAACCTCTCTAATGCCACCTTGATTCAAGTTAACCTCAGCGGTGCCAATCTCACTGGGGCTAGTTTGAGTGGTTCCAAACTGATTCTGGCTAATCTCAGCGGGGCGAATTTGAGTAATACTCGCTTAGATAGCGCCAACCTCACTCAAGCCAATCTCGCCGGGGCGAATTTAACCTCTGCGAGTCTATCGAGTGCTAACCTAACCCAGGCCGACTTGAGCGAAGCGAAACTGATTAATGCTAATTTAAGTAGTGCGAATTTCACTGGGGCAACTCTCACAGGCATTAATTGGGCAGGTGCTAACTTGGATTCAGCCAACCTGAGTTTCCTGGACTTGAGCGGATTCAATTCTGTTGGAATTTCTCTCCGCTATGCTAATTTCAGAAACAGTAACCTGAGTGAAGCGAAGCTGGTTAATGCTGATTTATCTGAGGCAAATTTAACTGGGGCGAATCTCAGCGGCGTGAATTGGACTGGTTCAATACTTAATTCAGCTAACCTGAGCGGCGCTAATTTGAGCGGAGCCAATTTATGTGGTATTTCCCTCCAGGCAGCTAACTTGAGCGGCGCTAATTTGAGCGATGCAGATTTACGGAACGCCAACCTATCTTATGCTAATTTAGAAAATGCGAACCTGAAGGGAGCAAAAGTGCAGGGAGCGAATGTTAATAAGGCAAATTTGAAGGGGATAGTAATGCCTGATGGGACGAAGCGGGAGGAGGAAAAGCCGGAACAGAGTGAGTGATGGTGGTTTACAGCCTGTTCAGAAATAATCTGAGCGGCTCTCAAAGTCCCTCTCCCTCTCTGGGAGAGGGATTTAGGGTGAGGGACTGTACCAAATCACTGTTGAACAAGCTGTAATTCACCCTCGAGACACTCTGAATAGGGATTTTTTGGTGCCCTCTGTGTCTCGGTGGTGAAAATCAACCACCCAGAACACAGAGGGGGGATGGGCTGAATACAGCAAAAACACCCCCTGCCTCCAGAAGTTATGAGGGAGGGGGTGTGAGAGCTAAGCTGAGATGATTTTAGTAACGACCACCACGATCGGCGTAGCCGCCGCCGCCGCCGCCGCCGCCGCCGCCACGACGACCACCGCCGCCGCCGCCGCCACCATAGGAGCGACCGCCGCCGCCGCCGCTGCGCTCTTCGCGGGGTTTAGCTTTGTTAACTTTCATATCCCGACCCATCCATTCGGCGCCGTCGAGGGCCTCGATGGCTGCGGTTTCTTCAGCTTCGGTACTCATTTCCACGAAGGCAAAGCCCCGCAGACGACCTGTTTCCCGGTCTGTTGGTAGTTGTACGCGCTTAACTGTACCGTATTCTGCAAAGACGGCACTGAGGTCTTCTTGGGTTACTTTATAGGAAAGATTACCGACGTAAATCGACATGGCTTGTCTCCAAGGTCAAAGAGGTGTAGAGGTTGAGGTATCGGAGCGAAGCCTGTCAAGACGAAAAGGAACATACCTATCACTGCTATAAACAAACGCTTCTACCGACCGAATTTCACTCTCACCATTTAGACTAGCACAGGCCGATGATTTTGGGAGGGGATGCGACAAAGTTTATAAAACTTAACATGGTGGTCACAAATTAGAGTAGAGATTAAGGTGATTTAAAACTCGAAACGTTGACGCTCGGCGGACCAACGTTGCAAGGTGTAATCTGTGATACCTTTTACTACTAAAGCGGGGAGTCCACCATCGCGGACATTGGCAATGCCGATGACTGATTGATCCGAGGCGGTGGTGAATTCGCTATAGATAAGGTTACCTATGTCATCTAAAATCAGGAGGCGCCGCCGGGAAGTAGGGGTGGCGGGGAAAGTAATGATGGTTTCGGGTTGGCCGTTACCGGTAAGGTCGATGAGTTCCACGGGCCAATTTTCCGCCTGTTTTGGTATCTGAGAGGGGTTGGGAACTTGCCTAGGGGAAAGTTCGCCTGCGGCTTGCAATTCCAACCACAGGAGCGGGAGGATTTTGGCGCTGAATTGGGGCTGCTGTTGGTTGAGTTCCGCGAGAGTGAGGGGGGTGGGCTGCTGCCACTCGAGGGTATTTTCGGTGGTGGTAAAGAGCAGTTTACCAGTGGCGGGAGTGCTGGGGGCAATTCCGGCGGCGAGGAGTTGGATGGCACCACCTTTGAGCTGGAGTCCTTTTACCGTGGCGGTAGTAATTTGCTCTTTGCCATCAGACATGGGGATAGAGATTTTAATTTGGGGGTTGTTGTGCAACCCTAGTTGCTTCCAGAGGTAGTTAATGGGGGCGACTTCGGGCAGACTCAGGTCCCGGTAGGGGGGCTGGCGCCAAGTTTGGCTATCGTGATAGCCTGCTACTTCCACTTGATACCAAATGGCATTGGGTTTGATTTCTAAGGCTTGGCTGATGTCTGGTTGCAGCCAGTCTTGGGGGTTGACTTGGTTGAGGACAACAGCGGTGCCTACGATTTGACTGCGGTGGCGTTTGAGCCGATCGGCTATAGTCATCGCCTGCTGCTGCTTGTCCAGAAGACTGCGGAGCCGCTCCTGGTCCTTAGCCTCGAGGGGCAACTGCTGGGATAACCAGGATTCGGCATTTTCCTGGCTTTCCGTGGCGGCGATCGTCAGGAACCCCCAAACCCGCGCCTCTACCAGTCGGGGGTTAACCTTGAGGGCGGTTTCTAGGCGGGTCCAAAGGGGCTCAATCTCATTGCTGAACAGGGGGGTGAGGTCATTACCTGCCTTTAGGTGCGCCTCAAACAAGGAAAGAGCTTGTTGCCAGCGACCGTCCAGCAAGGCGGTACGTACTTGCTGGGTGGGGGTTTTCCCCGCTGCTTTGGCTTGGAGTTTGGCCGCTTGGGCATGAAAACGGATTAAATCCAGTTGGGCTTGGGCACTAGGCAGCCAGTTATTGCCCATCTGTCCTCGGGCAGATGTCATCAAATCCCACGCGGGGGACCATAAGCCCTCTTGAGCCAAGAGGAGGGAGTCTTTGTAAACGCGGTTATCTGCGGCGGGTTGGTTGAGGGAAATAGCTTCTAGGATGATGGGGTTAAGGACGAACTTTTGGGGTTTCACCTGATAGATGAGGAATCTGGGCTCCATTGCATAGGTTTGCTCCACTACCAATTCTGGGTAGTCGCCGCCGGTGACTTCCTGCCAGTAGGGCTGATTGCCTCCGGGGCTGCTCCACTGCTCCATCACACTTAGGTGATTAGTATTTAAGTTATAGTGAATTGCTAGGCCATAAGTGAGATTAATGTTGCCTTGGCGCATCTGGCCGCTGGCGTTGAACCAAATCCCAGTAGTGGGGGCTTTGGTGGAGCTGAAAGGTTCAATCTTGGTGAGGGGGAGGGGGCGATTGGAACCGATGCGGGGGGAGGAACTATCGGCAATGGGGGCGATCGCGAAAGATTCTGCCGGTCCGGTGAGTGGCAGTTGGCTAGTCATCTGATAGTAGGGCAAGGATGTATCGGGGTCTTCGGGAGAGCGCACCTGCTGATAAACCCGCAACTCCACAATTTGCCGACAAGCATCTTTACTGCCACTGGTGGCCTCACAAGGACCCATGACTGGTAACAGCAAAAAATGGCTTTGGGACTGGCTTGCCGCCTGCATTTCCTCAGTCTTCACATCCCCAGCGGCGGCGGCAAGGCTGAGGCTGAGTTCTTTCATATCCAGTACGTCACCGGGAATGAGTCCAGCACTGGTGAGAGCAGCGCGAATTTCCGCCATCGTCTGGGGCGGTCCAGCGCTGGCAAAGGGAATTTGCAGCCAGGGAGGCAAAAACGGCTGTAACCAAGCCACGGCTTTGGGGTCGTACATGAGCTGTACTCCCACCCAAACCCCACCCACAAGCATGGTGGTGCTGGTGGAAAAAGCTAAAAAAGACAGCCAATAAGCTCCCCAAGCCTTCAAAGGCAAACCTCGACGCCGTTTTGGCGGGGGCACCGTGGGTGTCTCAGCCAAGCGCAAGGGAGGCATTGTGGGGCGCTTTGCAGTTTGGTGGCGTCCCCGTCTGGGTTTCTCTGTGGGAGGTGTGGTTACGGGTGAGGTACTGTTGTTCATCCGTTGCATTGGCAAAAAGGCTGGTGAGGCTATTGTAGTTTAGACCGATCGGGATAACACTTGCTCATAACGGAAACCGGCAGTTTCCCAAGTATATTCGGTTTCAATCAGACTGCGGGCATGGCGCGATAGAGAAAGGCGCAGGCGTCGGTCTTCAAACAAACGGCTAATCGCTTCCACGTATTCTGGCACGCGATTTGCGCGTAAAGCACGCAGGGGTACGCTGCTGCCATCGACTGCCAAGCCTTCCAATCCCCGATCGCTCGCCACTACGGGGACTCCCGCCGCCATTGCCTCTAAAGTCTTATTTTTAATCCCATAGCCCGATCGCATAGGCACCACACAGACGGTGGAGGCTTGCAGGTACTCTGCCACCGAAGGCACCGCCCCAGTCACCGTCACTCCCGGAAGTTGTTTCAGTTCTTGCACTTGCGGTCCGGGTCTGGCGCCCACCAGGCTGAGGGTAGTATCAGGATAGCGCTTTTGTACCAAAGGCAGCACCTCCAAACTCAAAAACCTTACGGCGTCGATATTTGGTAGGTTATCCATTGCCCCGGTAAAAATCAACTTGTGCCCGCCAGGGTCGCCGTGACGATAGGGAAACGCTTCCAATTCTACGCCATTAGGAATCACAGAAAACTGCCCTTGAGGAGATAAATCCTGCAGTTGACGGCAGTCCTCATCTGTCGTCACCACGATTTCTGAGAATTTACCACAGTAACGCTGTTCATACTGACGCAGCAGGGGCAGTTGTAACCGGTCCCGCGTGGGTTTCTCCGAGGTGTTGCTGTCTAAATGCTGTTTGCAAGTACCATAAACCGAGCTGTGGATATTGACCACAGTTTTCAGCTTTTGCCGCCAATGGGGACGCACGTAAATCTCGTTAACGCTATGTTCGCTGGTGATGACAGCCCCCTGATTGTTCTCCACCCAGGTATCTACCCACGCCTGCATCTCTGGGGAGTAGAGGTACAATACATTAGGCGGTGTTCCTTGGAACAGGAAGTTACTAAACCGACTCACTTTCCCCCAGGCTCCCACGGCTCCCACTGTCTCCCGCCGAGGGAAAACTGCCAGTTCGGCCACATAGGAGCGCAGAGCCTCTACGTCCCGATCGGTCACATCTCCCTCACGTTGCGTAACTAAGGTGATAGAATGACGCTGGGCAAGGTATTTTAAAAGGTTAAAAGTTCTCACTTGAGTGCCACCACGACTGGGGGGATAGGGGAAGGTGGCCGACAGCATTAAAATCTTCATAGCACGATCGACTATAATGGGATGCGAAAAATTGACACCGCTGGTTTGCGCCACAAACCCTCAACCCCCTGATGTCTGTAGGGGCTTTCCTTCACCGCGATCAGCCCCAACAAGAGGGGTGGCACTTTCTTTAACTTCAACCATTAGGAGCCTCTAAATGCCATCATACGGTATTTACACCCTCGCTAACGATGTGGTATATGACCAATTAGTGGCTTTGCTCAACAGCATTGAGGCAAATGTCAGCCGAGATATCCCGGTATGCGTGATTCCCTTTAATGAGAGTATAGAATTGGTCAGCCGGGAAATTGCCACTCGCCCCAATGTCACCCTATTTGATAATTGGGCAGCGATTCAGCGATGGGAAAATTTCGCGGACACAGTGTGGGCCGCACACCCGGACGCGCAGAACAAGAAGCCGGGAACTGCGCCTTGGGGTAAGGGACACCACCGCCGCTTAGCTGCTTTTGATGGACCTTTTGACCGGTTTGTGTTCTACGATGGGGACAGTTTGGCCATGAAACCCCTTGATGGTGTTTTTGCCAAGCTCGATGAGTTTGATTTTGTGTTTGATGATTGGGAACATGGGAAAGCGGAACCGGTGGCGGCGTTGAATATCCGCTTAATAGAACAAACCGGACTTTACCGAGCAGCAGATATTCGCCCAAAACTCCACTGTTCCAGCTTTTTTGGCAGCAAAAAAGGGATTTTTGCGGCGGCGGAACTGGAAGGTTTACAAAAACTGCTGGTGGAGGGGGGAGAGGTGGCGTGGGTGCGTCGTTGGTGGGATGATGCGTTTTTGTTTTGCTACCTGACCCTGCGGAGCGATCGACCCCTGTTCAACTTCACTCTCAGTCCCAACGGTAACGACAGAACCGGTAACTGCGCTGACTCTGACCCCTTTGTGCGCATCGATAATGTCCTTTACAATGAAGACGGATTAAAACCCATCCATCGTCTCCACTACATGAACTATCCGGCCATTGATTTTGCCCGGTTAGCTAGGGGCGAAAATGTGAATATTCGTTACCAAGATATATTCCTCCACTACCGGTTTATGAAGCAACCAGACGAAAAACCGCAACAGCTCAAAAGTCCCAGTTTTCTGGTCAAAACTAGCCGCAAAGTTCAAAAACTCGTGAAAAAAGTTCAGAAGAATATTTTATCATAATTCCCCCCGTTATGCCTAAAGTCAGCGTCTGCATCCCCACCTACAACCGCGCCGCTTTTCTGGCGAATGCGGTGCAAAGTGTGCTGAATCAAACTTATCAGGACTTTGAGCTAATTATCTGCGATGATGGTTCCACGGATAACACGGCGGTAATGGTTGCTCAGTGGCCAGATGCCCGCATCCACTATATCCAACAATCCCGGAATATAGGGCGGAGCCAAAATATGCGATCGGGCTTCGACCACGCCACGGGAGAATATTTTATCAAATTCGATGATGATGACGCCCTCACCCCGGAATTTCTCGCGAAAACCGTGGCCATTCTCGACCAAGAACCAAAAGCCGATTTTGTCTGCACTAATCATTGGATTATCAACCAAAAAGGGGAAAGAATCGAATCAGCCACCAGGGAGAATGCCGCCAAATGGGGCAAAGATAAGTTAGCGGCGGGGATAATTCCCGATTTACCAGTGCAAACCTTTCAATACCAGAGCCTACAAGTGGGTTCTACGCTGTTTCGTCGCGCCTGTTTGCAGGCGGTAGATTATATGCGTCCCGATGCGGATGGATGCGAGGATTTTGATTTGCTCGTGCGGTTGGCTCTGGCGGGTAAGCAGGGGTATTTTTTGCCAGAATTACTGATGGAGTACCGGCTCCACGGGGGGCAAACTAGCCTGAAACAGGATATTCATTTTTTAAAGGCAAAAGTGTTTTGCATCAGTAGCTATCAATTTGCTGAGCCAGAACTGGAAAAACTGCGGGTGCAGAAGCTGGCGGGAACTCAGGAGGTTTTGGGTTTAAGGTTGATAGAAAATGGGCAAAGTCTGGCGGGGAGGCAGTTGTTACAGGAAGCTGCGAGGGTGTTGGGCAGTTCTCGGCGGGCTCAGGTGGGTTTGATGTTATCTTATGTACCGGTAAGCTGGCGGCGGTGGGTGTGGGGGCAATTTCGCCAAATGCGGGCGAAAGATTATACTGAGGTGGTGCGTGCTGGTGGTGCTGGTGCTGATTAAATGAGATTGATAAATGACGCTCAAAATTCTGTTGGTGAATAACTATGCCATGAACCAGGCTTGGGATTTGTGGCAAAACGGGGAATGGCCGTCTCACCATTTGTGGGGAATTACTCACTTAAAGCCCTACGGGATAGATGTGGATATTTTGCCTTACGAGAAGTATGTGAGATTGAAAAAAATCATGTTTCAGGAGTTGGGAGACTTAGACCAACAGGTAAGGATGTTGGTGGGTTGGCATCGATATGATCTGATTTATTCTGGGTGTCAAACTAGCACGATTCTCCTGTCATGGTTACGGAGGTGGGGGATTTTGCGCAAGCCAATTATCGCCACTATTCATCACCCTTTGGGTTACAGCTTGCGGAATCGGTGGTTTGTCCAAGGTCACAGTAAGCTGCTGTGTTTGAGTCGGGAGTTTAAGCGGCAAATAGAACAGAGTTTTGGTGGTTTGGCTGATGGGAAATTGGAACTGCTGGAATGGGGAGCTGATTTAGAATTTTATCGTTTTGATGAGTCGGTGTCAAGGGATGATGCCGGATTGATTGTGAGTGCGGGGACTTCTAAGCGGGACTATAACACTTTGGTGCAAGCGGCAGTTGATGTTAACTGTAGGGTGAAAATATATTGTTCGGCGGATTCGGCTCCGGCGGTGGCTCCGTTGCCAGTCAATGTGATGGTTTATGTTGGGAATGGGACTTATGACGCGATCGGCTATCGGGAGCTGTTTGCTGAATATGAACAAGCAGCGATGGTGGCGATTCCTTTAAAAGATATTAGAATTCTCTCTGGTTTAACCAGCCTCCTAGATGCGATGCTGGCGGGAAAACCGGTGATTATGACGAAAAATCCCGGCATTGATATTGATATAGAAGCAGCAGGAATTGGGCTTTGGGTAGAGCCAAGGGATGTGAATGGGTGGCGAGATGCCATCAATTATTTAATTGCGAACCCGGAGAAAGCGAGAGATATGGGAAAGCGGGGGCGGGAGTTGTGCGAAAATCGATACAACTTAGACAGATTTGCCTCCCAGTTAGCCCTGGCCATCCAGAAGGCTGTATAATCTGATGGGGCTTCAGAATCTGGATTTAGTCAATGCGGCCATCAAGCAGGGGTAAAATTGCTGTTTCTACTCGCTGTTGCACTGCTGCCCAGGAGTATTCGGCTTGTACCAGTTGATAGGCATTAGCGGCTAATTTCGCGGCTAATTCCGGGTTTGACCATAGTTGAGTGACTCCGGCGACTAATTCATCGATCGTGTTGCCGATGAGGAGGTGTTCTCCATCTATAGCGTTGATGCCTTCGGCACCTTTGGCGGTACTGACTACGGGCCGGTTGGCGGCGAAGGCTTCGAGGATTTTTAAGCGAGTACCGCTACCTTGGAGTAGGGGAACCAGGATGATGCTGGCGGCGGCTAGGTAGGGCCGCACGTCGGGAACGCTACCGGTGATGGTGATACCGGGGTTTTGGGCGGCGGCGGCGAGCATGGTAGGGCTGGGGTTGCGGCCTACTATAATCAGGCGACATTGGGGGTATTGCTGGCGGAGGCGGGGGTAAATTTCGGTGACGAGTAACTCGCCTGCGACGGTGTTGGGAGGGTAGGAAAGTTGACCGATAAAGACGATCGTCTGGGAGTGATGGTTTAATTCTGGCGGCGGGGAAATTTGCCCAGAACTAACACCGTGGTAGTAATCTACGTCAATGCTATTGGGGATGACGTGAATGGGAACGGGATGGGGATATAATTGCTGCAAGAGCTGGGCGTCTTCGGCGGAACAGGCCCAGACTTGCTGACATTGGCGGATGAAGTCCCTTTCTATGGCTTGGATGCGCCCGAGTTGAATTGTAGCTTTTAACCGTGCTTTCAAATTTGGTGGGGAATGGTGGTTTTGGGAAAACAACACTGACTCGACATTATAATCGTCGAAAATAATCGGGCATGAGTGGCGCTTGATGGTTTTCAGGTAGCGATATACCCACAGTTCTTTGCATATAACCAGGTTGGGGGCAAATGTCTTGATGAGCTGGTCTAAGTTCTCCGCCGCAGTGTGGGAGTAACTCCAGTCTGTATCTGGGTCTGCCAGGGGTCGCAACCACCACAGGCGGCGAGCTACTTTTTCTAGGGGTTGGCGTTGGGTGGCAACGTTTTGATGCTGCCAAACCTGGACGCCGGGGATGCTGGTGTAGTCGGGAGTCCAGTTGGAGGCGGAGAAAACGGCCACTGGACCGTATTGATTGATGATGTTGATGTTTTGCCAGTTGCGCAAAGAGGCGCCGCCTCTGGGGGGGTAGGGGACTTCTCTGGTGATAAATAATGTGCGCAGGGAGTTGGTTTTCAAGCCATTTATCTCCGTGATGGTGGGATGGGGGTGTTTGGGCAGGGGTAACGTGCCTGGTATATTTTAATTTGGGATGGTGGCGGTGTCACGGCGCTGTTGAGGATGGAATTGGTGAACCAGCCTGGACTCGGGGGGTTTTTGTTGTTGTTGCGATTTCGCTGGTGGGTTTTGATATGGATGTGCTGGAGTTAAAATTTTTGTTGGAGCTGCTGGGGTTTCCGGATTATCAAGGGAGCATTCAGAAACTGAAGCCGAATCCGAAAACCACGGCGGCGGAGCTAAATCGCCTCTGTCGCTCTTTGAGCGATCGCCTGTTGGTAGCTTACAGCAGCGAAATCACCCAGCTCAAAATCACCGCTGCTGGGAAAGCTCTCCTTTCTTTGGATACTTCTAATTTGCCGATTAGCGCTGAGGATTTGACGGTACTGCAAGCGGCGGCGGCGGGGGCAATCTCGGCGGCTGAAACCGGCATTCCTCGGGCGAACCGCCAGCGCTTGCTCCAAAGTTTAGCCGATCGGGGACTGATTGAGCCGGTACAAACTCAAATCAAGGAAGTCTGGCTGACCCCACGCGGAGAAGAATACCTCCGGGATGAATACCTCCCCAGTGGCAATAATCCCCTACTCAGTTTAGACCTGTTGGCCAATTATTTGCGGTTTCTGCGCAAATCTTGGCGCCATCAGGGGAGAGACGAATCTACCACTGAAGCGGCTTTGGTTCTGGAACCCTCATATAGTGGCGCCTATGGGATGAGTTGGGAGGAAAAAAGTACCGTACTCAGCACCAGTCAGTTGAGGGATGAAGATATTTTACAAATTATCCGAGATTTAGACAGACAGTTAGGGACCGATAATTACTTACCGATTTTTTACCTGCGCCAGCGGCTGCAACCTTTTCTCTCTCGGGATGAATTGAATTTGGCGTTATATCGGTTGCAGCGACAAGATAAGATAGAACTTAGCTCCCTGCAAGAGGCGATCGCCTACACCCCCGAACAAATCGAAGCTGGCATCCCCCAAGATATCGGCGGCCCACTGTTTTTTATCATCGTCACCTAAAACCGCATCCCCGCTCATTATCATAAATCACCATGACATCTATAGATAGAATTATTCAACAAGAACCCAACCCCTTTGATGCCGAAACCTTTTGGTCAGGTAACTTTTGGCGAGAAGACCAAAAGCCCGAGTTAACAGTAGAATCAATTCACGATGAAGCGGTGGCGGAAATTCAGCAAATCCTGGATCTGGTAGCCACAGACCACCGCACCCGCACCCTCATCCTAGAAGGAGAAACCGGCTCCGGGAAAACCTACCTCCTCGGTCGCCTCAAACGCAAATTCAACAACCGCGCTTTTTTTGCCTACATCGAACCTTTTACCGATAGCGATTATATCTGGCGCCACATTCTCCGCTACACTGTGGATAGTTTGCTAGAAGTTCCCGCCGGAGAAACCGAACCCCAAATCGTCCTCTGGCTAAAAAATCTCTGGGCGTTCAAACACCGGGGCATTCTCGACTGGCTGCGCGGGGAAAGACAAATGTTTATCAACAACGTCCGCGCTATCTATCCCGCAGGTATCTACAATGCTACGGAATTTTTTGGCGTTCTCCACGACCTGACTAATCCCAAGTTAATCAATATCGCCTGCGAGTGGTTACGGGGCGATGATTTAGAAGAAGAAGATTTAAAAGCGCTCCGGGTGCAGGAGTCGATTGATACAGAAGATGCTGCCCAGAAAATTCTGGCTAATTTCGGCAGAATTTCTGCCGAAACCAGACCAATTATCCTCTGTTTTGACCAATTAGACAACATCGCTCGTAGTGCTGATGGGTTTTTAGACCTGCAAAGTCTCTTCAGTGCTAATTCGGTAATTCATAATCAAAAGCTGAAAAACTTTTTAGTAATTATCAGTATTATTACTGATACTTGGAAGCAAAACGCTAATCGCGTCCAACCCACGGATAAAGACCGTATTGATGCGACGATTATGCTCAAGCAAATCAGCATCGACCAAGCAGCAGCTATTTGGGCAAGTCGTCTCTACCGCCTCCACCATCAGGCAACCCCTCAGCCAGAGTCTTCCCTTTATCCCCTCACCAGGGAAATGCTCGACCAAAAGTTTCCTGGTGGCAAAACTAGGCCGAGAAATACGTTGATTTTGGGACGGCAATTATTTCACGAAGCCAAGCGGGTTTTGATGGACGCGGAGGCGGATTCAAATCATGGATCGGACTCTGGTTTATCGGTGTTACAAGCGGAATTAATCCCCCCTGATGGTGAGGAATTACCGGAAAAATCGGGATATAATGATGCGGGGGTAGCGGCGTTTAAGCTGTTATGGTGGCGCAAGTTTAATGCTACCAGTATGAGAATCGATCGGATTCGCCAGTATTCCTCGCCAGAATTGATGGCAATGCTGACGGAAGTCCTCCAAGCCTGTGTGATGGGGGTGGCAATTCAGCCGCGTTTGTTACCCAGTCGCACTTACGGAAGTTATTCCCTGAGCTATCAAACTCCTGATTCCCCTTTCCGCGTGGGTGTCGTGTGGAGTGAAGACCAAAATATGGTGAAATTTTTCAATTTAATGAAACTATGCCAGGAGGTAATTGACCAAAATCTCTGCCAAAAGCTGATTTTAATTCGCGCCGAAGGGGTGGGCACCTCCAGCAACCGGGGCAACCAGCTTTATGGAGAAATTTTTACTAGCAACCCTCACGTTCATTTGATACCGGATTTAACCTCGGTTTACTATTTGGCGGCTTATCATGGTTTGGTTAACGATGCTTATGCGGGGGATTTGATTGTGGGCGATCGCACTCCTGACATCGCCGAATTAGAAGCCACCGCCCGCCAAGCCCAAATTTTCCAAGATTGCCCCCTGCTCCAGGATTTAGGCATCACCCGCACTGCTGCATCCGCCACGGACAACCAACAGCAATTGCGCTATATTGAAGATTTTATCCTCAGCCGGGTCATCAATCAACAATGTATCGCCCGTCAGCGTTTAATCTCAGAAACCCTCACCCAATTTTCCCACATCAACGAATCTCAAATCAACCAACTGATTTCCCATCTGTGTCAAGAACAGGGTCAAATCAAAATCTTTGACCCGGAAGCGAAACTTGACGAGCAGTTGCTCTATAGCACAATTCATCAGTAGGTGGATTTTTGGGCTAAAGCCCAACTACGAACCGGGTCCCCCCGTCCCCCCGGTCCCCCCGTCCCCCCGTCCCCCCGTCTCCCATTCGCGAGGTGCTTTTCTGTGACAACTATCTACGAGCTAATTCAACAACAAATTAATCCTTTTGACTCTACTACCTTTCGGCCAGGTAACTTTTGGCAGGAGCAGCAAGACCAATCCCTCACGGTGGCGTCCATTCACCAAGATGTGGTGGGGGAAATTGCCAGTCTGCTCCACCAAGTGGCGAAAGATAATCGCACTCGCACGTTGTTGCTGGCTGGGGACTCGGGAGCGGGGAAAAGTTATCTCTTGGGACGGTTGAAACAGCAATTTAATTCTAAAGCCTTTTTCTCTTATATTGGCCCTTGGCCGGAAAGTGATTATATTTGGCGTCATACTCTGCGCAATACTGTGGATAGTTTGATGTATATTCCGGCTGGCCAAACCCAATCTCAATTGCTGCTCTGGCTGCATGGTTTAGAAGCCGATCGAGGTCAAAGTCTCATCAAAAAACTCATCGGCGAGAGGCAATTTTTCATCCGCCACTTGAAAAATGCTTACCCTTCGGGTATCTATAATCCTAATGAATTTTTCGGTGTTCTCCACGATTTGACTAACCCGGAATTGTACCCGATCGCCTGTGAATGGCTCAAAGGCGACCACCTGGACACCGCCAACCTGAAAGCTCTCCGGGTGAAACACCCCATTGATAGCGAAACTGCGGCTCGGCAAATTCTCTCTAATCTCGGCAGAATTGCCGCCGCCACCCAGCCGATCGTCCTCTGTTTTGACAACTTAGATAACATTGACCGAGCCTTAGATGGATTTATCAACCTCCAAGCCCTATTTAACCTTAACTCCATCATCCATAATCAAAAACTAAACAACTTTCTCATCATCATCAGCATCGTCACTAACACCTGGAAGCAAAATTATAAGCGAGTGCAAGCCGCCGACATTGCCCGCATTGACGCAGAAATCCGCCTCCAACCCATCAACCTAGACCAAGCCGAAGCCCTCTGGGCTAGTCGTCTCCATCCCATCCACCAAAAAGCCGAACCCAAACCCCCCACCCCCATTTATCCCCTCAGTCGCCACCACTTAGAAGCCCAATTTCCTGGCGGCAAAACTCGACCCCGCTACACCCTCATGCTGGGGCGCAAGCTATTTCAAGAAGCCAAAAATCTCAGCCCGGATGACGCCATTTACACCGATATTTATGCCGATGTCACCGCCGCTCCCGACCCCTTAGCTGCTTTTGAACTGCTCTGGAGCCAAGAGTACAAAAAAACTCAGACTAAGGTCGATCGCCTCCGCCAGTTTTCCGCCCCAGAACTGGTGCAAATGCTGCGCGAAGCCCTAGAATCCCTCCAAGTAATCGGCATTCAAACCAAACTTTTGCCCAGTCCCAAATACGCCAGCTATTCTCTCAGCTATCACCTCCCCGCCCAGTTAGGCAGAATTGGCGTAATCTGGACAGAAGACCCCAACCTCGTGGGCTTTTTCCACCTGATGAAAGCCTGCGAAAAGTCTCTGCAACTCAATCTCTGCCAAACCCTCTATCTCATCCGAGGCGAAAGTCTGGGAACCCATAAAAATCAGGGCAATAAAATTTACTCCGATATTTTCACTGGCTATCCCCACCGCCACATCATCCCGGACATGACATCATTGCATTATTTAGCCACCTATCATAATCTCGTTAACGCCGCTTGCGCGGGAGAACTGGTAGTGGCAGACCAAACCCCCAACCTGAAACAATTACAAGAACTCATCCGCCAATCTAAGCTCCTAGAAAGTTGCCCAATTCTGGATACCCTGGGTATCTTTACCGGCTACACTCGCATCATCGGTGTAAGCGGTACGCCCCAAAAACAATTAGCGGCTGACAGGGAAGTGAAAAAGCCGGAACTGAAGCAAATCAAAGATTATTTATTAGCTTTGGTGAAAACCCAGAAAATGATGGGACGCTACATCCTAACCCAGCACACCCTCGACCAGTTCCCCGACGCTCACGAATATCAAATTAATGAGCTAATTTTTCAACTTTGCCACGAAAGGCAAATTTTGATTATTGATGATACCGCTCCAGTGGAATCTCAATTAGTCTGTATGGTAAAGTGATATAATTTGGCCAGCTTCTCTGGGCTAATTTCCAGAACACCGCCCTACCGTGGGGATCATCCCGCCACTTGTAGGGGCGAAGCATTCGGGCGAGGAATGTCTGGCAAAAACCCCAAAATTTATTTCCCGAATGCTTCGCCCTCTGGCGACAAATCGAGGGCACTGCCCACCCTACAGAACTTTTGGGTTTGGGGTGAGTGGTTTGGGGTGAGGGGTAATGCCCACCGGACAGGTGATAAGTCTGGGTAACTTGGGAGTATTTTAGTGAGGTGTTTTTTCAGAAAAATTAAATTTTATGAAGCGGGTTAAAAAGTGGGACAAGCTGTGAAAGACTAAAATAGTTACGTGGGATGCGGGAGTCACACAAGGGATGGAAACTAAAGAGCTAAAGTTTCTCCTCAAATTGTTGGGGTTTCCTGACTACAGGGCACCTCTGAAGTTGGTTAAGCCTAATTATAAAACAAAAGTCTCGGAAGTACAGGGAATTTGTCGCCAGCTTAGACAGCGGGAGTTAATTGATTGTGGGGAGGAAGTGTCGCAGCTTGGTATTACTCCGGCGGGGAAATCTTTGCTAAAATTAGATTCAGGCAAGTTGCCCGTGAGTGAGGCGCAAAGGCAAGTTCTCCAAACTTGTGTGACGGCGAAACGTTCGATTACCGCTAACAAAATAGGTATCGCCGCTGCTGAGGCGCAAGGGGTAATCAAAGATTTGGTCGATCGGGGATTAATTAAGGCCATCAAAACGGAAATCAAAGAGGTCTGGTTGACGGAGCGGGGGAAAGAGTTTTTGCGCTCCGATTGTCAACCTAGCGGTAATCAGCCCCTTTATACGGGGGAAATGCTGAAAAATTACCTCAGTTTTTTGCGCAAATCTCCTATTGCCCAGCCTCAGCTAGCAGAACCAAGTATTAATAATGCCAGCAAACCCAGTGATGAGGCAATTTTAGATGTGGTTCGCCAGTTAGATAGGGAACTGGGAACGGATAATTATTTACCGATTTTTCATTTGCGGCAAAAGTTGCAACCGCCTTTGAGTCGCGATGAACTAGATGCAGCTCTATATCGCTTGCAGCGGCAAGATAAAATTGAGCTGAGTGGGTTGGTGGACGGGACGCCGTACAGTACCCAAGAGTTGCAAGCGGCAATTAAGCAGAAAGTGGGTGTGCCGCTATTTTTTATTGTGGCTAACTAAGTATAAATTATCACCAAAAAAGAGAAAAGAGGTGGCCAGATGGCATTGATAGATGAGTTGATTCGCCAGGAAGTCAACCCGTTTGATATTAATTTGAAGCCGGGTAATTTTTGGCGGGAAAAGCAGGAGGCAACGGAAACTATAGATTCGATTCATCAAGAAGCGATGAGGAAGATAGAAGGTTTGCTCGATCGGGTGGTAGCCGATCGGCGGAGTCGGACGCTGTTACTCACTGGGGACCCTGGTTCTGGCAAAAGCTATCTTTTGGGTCGCCTGAAACGGACGCTGAATGCCAAAGCCTTTTTTGCCTATATTGAACCTTGGCCCGAAGCCGATCGCCTCGGACGCCACATCCTCCGCTACACGGTGGATAGTCTGATGCAGGTTCCCGAAGGACAAACCGAATCTCAGCTTATCCTCTGGCTGAAAAGCCTCTCCGTATTTACCAAGCGGAGCTTGAAACGGCGCCTCTTTGATGATAATTTTTGGGAGGTATTGCAGAGCGATCGGCAAAAATTCATCAACCACCTGAAAAAAACCTACAAAAATGCAGGTATTTACAACGCAGATAGCTTTTTTGGCGCCCTCCACGACCTCACCGAACCCCAATTATACGACATCGCCTGTCAGTGGTTGAAAGGTGATGATTTAAGCGAAGAATCCCTCACCTTGCTGCAACAAAAAAAATCCCTAGACAGCGAAACCGATGCTTGGGAGACCTTAGCCAACCTGGGCAGAATCGCCACAGAGACTCAGCCGATCGTCCTATGTTTTGACCAGTTGGAATTCAGCAACAGCGACACCCAGTTAGCCGAACTGCAAAAATTATTTTCCTTCAACACCAACATTCACAATCAAGGGCTAAAAAACTTTCTCATCATCATCTGTCTGACTACGAATAACTGGCAGAATAATCACAGAAGTATTCAGCAATCAGACCTCGATCGCGTAGAAGGCAAACTCAGCCTCAAACCCATCAACCTCGACCAAGCCGAAGCCCTTTGGCAATTACGATTGCAGCCCCTCCACCGCCAAGCCAGTCCCCAGCCAGATTCCCAGATTTTCCCCCTCACCCGCACTATCCTAGAAGATAATTTTCCCGGCGGCAAAACTGACCCCAGAAAATCCCTAATCCTCGGTCGCCAAGAATATCAGCAATATAAAAGCAGCCTCGGAGTCCAGATCCCCAATCTCAGAACCGATATCCCCGATAACAGCAATATCCCCCAACCTCAAGCCACCCTGCCAGAACTATTCAAATTAACCTGGCAGCAGGAATTCAAGAAAATCGAAGCAAAAATCACAAAAGTGAGTTTGCTATCGGCGCCGGAACTCGTGCAGATGCTAGCAGAAGCCTTACAAGCACTGCAAATCACCACAACTAAATCAAAACTGCTCTCTGGCAAATATGCCAGCTCTTCCCTCACCTATCAACACCCCCGTCATCACCAGGATGTGGGGGTACTCTGGACGGAAGATGCCAATATGAGCAGCTTTGCAACTGCCATGAAAGCCTGCCAAAAAGCGATCAAAAGCCACACTAGCCACAGTATAATACTGATTCGAGCTACTGAAACCGGCAATAATCCCAACCTGGTGGGATATAAGCTCTATCACAGCATTTTCACAGGCCACCCAAATCGTCACATCCTGCCTGCGATCGCCTCGGTTCACTACTTAGCCACCTATCACAGTTTAGTCAATTCCGCACTAGGACAAGAGTTATTATTAGGCAGCCAAATCATCTCCCTCCCGGAACTAAAACACCTGATGCGGGAAAGCGAGATATTAACAGATTGTCTGCTGTTGCAGGATTTGGGCATTTTTCAAACAAAAACCACAACCGCCACTACGAATCCCATAACCAATGGCGCAACAGCCACTCTCCCAGACAAAACCCAGCAGCAAATTCAAGATTACTTGCTCAACGTGGTCAAAACCCAGCATTTTTTAGGCAAAAATGCCCTACTGACCCAAGCTCAGAGTCAATTTAGCGAAACCAACCAGCAGACTATCAGCCAGGAGTTTGATAGCCTAATTAAAGCCGGAAAATTCAAAATCGCTAATCCCCACGAAGCCCAGGAAAAGCAAGTAGTTTGTTTGCTCTGGTAATCATCAATGGTGGGCAATGCCCACCATTTTTTCAATTAACCCAAATATGTTATATTTACAAGACTCATCTCAAATCCACGCTTACATAGATATCTTAGCCAAACAAAAAATTATCTGGGCAGATACAGAAGTCGCCGATTGGGACACCACCCACCCCCGACTATCTCTGATTCAGGTCTTGACCGACGCCAACGATATTAATGGTAGCTCAACTTACATTTTTGATGTGTTGGACAAACCAGATTTGGTAACGGCATTTATCCAGCGCATTATGGTAAATCCCCTGATTGAAAAGGTGTTTCACAATGCTAGTTATGATTTGAGGTTTCTGGGGAAAAATACAGCACGCAATGTCACTTGCACTTTTAAGCTGGCGAAAAAGATTACCCCCCCTCGCCTGGGAGTCCCTAACTTAAAGCTCAAAACTTTAGCCGCTCGATTTGGCGATTTTGCTGACATCAATAAAGCAGAACAAGGCAGCGACTGGGGGCAGCGTCCTCTCACTCCAGCTCAGTTACAATATGCTAAGATGGATCCAGTTTATCTGGCCGTCGTGCATCGTAGTTTACGGGAATTTGACTCTATGCCAAAATCAACATCCTCCTCGTTCAGCGTTACTCAGGTGCGGGTAGCTTTTGAATGTCCCCGTTTGTTTTATTTGGCGGAGAGCTTTGGAGGAAAAACCCTGTTTTTACCTCCCAGTAGCACCGGTGGCGTGGGTAGTCTTTTCCATGAGTTTGCCCAAAAATTAGTTAATTTGGCTAAACAAGATGCTGCGGTGCAAGCCTTGTTTTCCCCGGCGGCGGATAAGCTGAACGCGGCGGATGTGGCGGCTCAGTTACAGGAGCGCTTTTATAAGCAGGAATTTTTTGGTTATATTCAACATCACCCCCAAGATGTAGCAGCTCTCCTGCAAATTTGGGAAGGATTGAAAGGGTTAATCAAGCATTATAGTCAATTGCTAGTAAGCAATCGGCAAAAATTCAGCGCTGATGAGGTAGCTGCTCAAACTTTTATTGGGGAAGAGGTCAGCTTAGAGCATGAATTTGATTTGCCTGATGGCACCAAACAACTGGTTAGGGGCAAATTCGATTGCTTGATTTATGATGCCACAGCCAACCGCCTCTGCGCTGTAGAGTATAAAACCTATGAACCCACGGACTTATCCGCACAACTCGCCCAAGTCTCCCTCTACAGCTACATGGTTTGGAAATCACGCAACGTCCCGGTAGATGCGGCGGTTTACTGCGTTTTACCGGAATTCAAATCCTATCGATTTGAATGGGAACAATTAGAAAATACCGTCCATGAATCTCTGCCCTATAAATTGCAACAAATGCGGTCATGGCTGACATGGCAACAACACCAACCCGACCCACCACCGGCCACAATTCACCCTCACTTGTGCGCCATTTGCCCCCAGCAGCACAAGTGTCAAAATTTCTTTAATCCTGCAAGTGCCATCGCTCCCCCGCCACCGCCGCCAACCGTCACCCCACCACCGCCAACTGTAAACGCGGACCAAATTGGACAAAAATTAGTAACTGTTTTCTCATCTTATAAAATTGGCGTTGATTACATCGGAGCCAGCGTGGGGCCAGCATTTATCCGCTTCAAATTGAAACCGCATTTGGGAGTAAAAGTTGTCTCGTTGCTCACGCGGTCTGAAGATATTAAAGTGCATTTGGCAATTCCCGCATGGCCATTAATTACCGCTCAAGCTGGTTATGTCAGTGTGGATGTTCCCCGTCCCGATCGTGAAATTGCCCGGTTTGAAGATTACATCCATCCCGAAACTAGGCCAGCGGATGCCCCCATGCACATTGCCATTGGGGTCAATTTAGAGGGTAAGTTGGTAGAGGCAGATTTATCTAACCCCAATACCTGTCATTTTTTGGTGGGCGGTACTACGGGGAGCGGCAAAAGCGAGTTTTTGCGGAGTATTTTGCTTAGTTTAGTCCGCCGCCATTCCCCCGCACAATTGCAAATCGCTTTGGTGGATCCGAAGCGGGTCACTTTTCCCGAATTTGAACATATGCCGTGGCTGCATTCTCCCATTGTCTATGATACCGAGGCGGCTATTGATTTGATGTCCCAGTTAGTGGAAGAAATGGAGGAACGTTACCGGAAATTCCAAGCTCAGCGCTGTGCTGATATTATTACATATAACCGCCAAAATGTCAAGCAGATTTTGCCGCGCATTCTGTGCATTTTTGATGAATATGCGGATTTTATGGCGGATAAAACTAGCCGTGGTAATCTGGAAGATAGCATTAAACGTTTAGGGGCAAAAGCGCGATCGGCGGGGATTCACCTAATTGTTGCTACCCAACGCCCAGAAGCTAAAGTGGTGACGCCACTTATCCGCTCTAATTTACCGGGAAGGGTAGCACTACGCACGGCTAGCGAAGCGGATTCTAAGATTATTTTGGGAGGTTCAGAAATCGGTTCTGCTTATTTACTGGGTAAAGGTGATTTGCTTTATCAAGGTGGCGATGGGATGCAACGCCTGCAAAGTTTGCTGGCATTAGATGTAAGTTTGTAGCCATCTTTTTTACCAAAATTTTGGGGGGGGAACTTAGTAGTATTAGGGTGGGCAGTGCCCACTATTGTCACTAACCAGGTATAGCCACAGGGGCCGATACCATGATGAGGCGGCGGCTGGTTTTTTCAGGGCATAAATAGTGAAAGCGGCCAGACTCTGGCCGAAAAAGGAAGACATAATGGTGTGATTGGCGTCTATTCTGAGTAGTCATAGACGGGATGACGTTCGGGGGTGGTGGGTGGAGCGGTGAAGGGAATAGATAGGGGTGCGTTTCTTTGTGTTAATGAGTTGGTTTTCTTGGCGGAGGGGAGAGCGTCGAGTAAGGCGTCTTTCACGGTGGGTTCAGTTTCCCGGTTGAGCATGAGGCGGAAGCAGTCGATAATGGCTCGCTCTTCACTGGGTTGGTATTGACGATCGCGCAGGGAACTGGTGAGCAGACGCACGGCGATCGTCCGCTTCAGGGGGTCAGCATCTCCCAAGTCAGCCAGCAACTGATGGAAGTTGTCCCGGGACTGGGTGACTTGACGGTGGAGGAAGTGCCAACCCAGCAGCACCAAAGTGGCTAATGTCCCCAAACCTTGTAAAATCATTCCTGTAGCCAGCCAGTGGTTTTGGGACTCGACCCAAATCGAAACTGCCATATAAGTGCTAAAGGCTGCCATACCCCCAGTGACGCCAGCCACAGCTACATAACGGTTCTGCCCGCTGAGGAACCGCCGCCATTGACGGATAAAACTTTTACTGTCCCACTGCTGGAGGAAATACGCCGCCAGCATCACTGCGACACCGATGAGAGTGGCTAATACCAGCTTCGGGTGCCACAACAGCATCGCCATCAATGCGGATCCGGCGAATAACCACCCCCACCATTGACGGCGGCGGTAGCGGTTAAACTGTCGGATTAATTTTTGGGAGATTTGGAGGAACTGGCTGGCTGGTATGAGTTTCAGGAGTTCCGACCACGGGGACAATGCGCGATGCCTCACGTTAATTTACCTGGTTGCTGGAAATAGGAAGGTGATTTTGGGTGAGTTTGGTGGCTAAAATCGCTTTCAATCATACAATATGAATTGCGCTTTGGGGATGTGGCTATTGACTTTGGGGAAAAATTCCTGGCTGGCGAGGTTGGGGAATGGGGCTAAAAACTGAAGCTGAAATCGTCTAGGGTTAACTGACCATCGAAGGCGTAGAATTTAATCTTGGTTATTTCTTCGGCGGCGACTTTCAGCTCGGTGTTGGGAGCTACGGGGGAGCTGGACCCGGCGAGATTTGCGCCGAAGAGTCGATCGCGGGCGATTTCCCGACCAGTGCAATCGTAGGCTGTTAACACCGTGCTGCGAGAGCTGGTGACGCAACCGCGCACGAAATGTACTGGTTGAGAGAATGTCGCCTCGATCGAGCCGTTGCGGGGGGCTCCGAGCAGGACAATGCTACCAGAACGGGGGAGAAAAGCGGGATTAGACGGATTAATCGCCATCGCGTTGGCGAAAATCACGCCCCAAGGCTCAAACTGCCGTTCCACCACTTCAAAGTATTTTAAGTCTGCCAGGTTCAAGCGGATGCACAGATGCCCCCCAAACTCCCGGCGCGGATTTTCCGAATGGTGCCCCGACCTGTCGGTTCTTGCAGATGCGATCGCAGTGGGTAAGTTCTGAAAATCTATTTCCCATTGTTTCATATCCGCGCCCCCACCCGTGGTAAGACTGAATTCTAACATCAGACCCTTTTTCTCTATTGTCGTGCTTTTGAGTGAAATATTTCCCCCCATCAGCCTCACATCCCCCACCGTGTTGCGTTCCTCGCCGATCGCTTCATCTCCCCCCCAGTCATAGGGGGTTTCTGGCCGGGGGGACTAACCCCTCATATAGGATTATCGCCGATATTAGAGTAGTTTAACACCAAAAAAAACCTCAAACTCTCTAGGTCAAAGGAAAAAATCATCCCCTGCTAACCAGAGCTAACCGCTAGGTATTTTTTCCGAATGGGATGTGGGGGTGAAAATGCCAGCGGTAGCAACACACATGGCGATGAACCACAGCTCAGTCCAGCATTCCCCTACGTTACCAACCGGACTATGTTTGATGTGGGTTGATGTTGAGCCCGGTTGGGAATAAATATGAGATGGAGCCACCCAAACCACCCAGAAGTATGGTGATGTGGAGGGCTCCGAACTATTTGCCGCGATCCTGTCCCAACACCTGACGGCGTTAGAGGGGGATTTAGGTACTTACTTGATTCTCACATCGATAACGCTAGCATTAAAATTGTAGGTTGGGCCTTCCAGCTCCACCGGGGTGCCGATTTTCAGTTTGCTGTTACCTAAAACTGGGCCGTCATTGGTAATTTGGGCTTTACCCCCCAAGGTCATCAGCAAATTCGTGCTGAAAGACTCTTCCTGTCTAGGGTCTGGCATAGCTTTGAGTGTCCCATCCGGCTGGGTAACTGCTAAGGTGCGCTGCTGCTGCTCGATCGATATCACATCCACCTCGCCGTAAGGTTGGTTACGGATGATGATGTTGGTTTTCCCCCGATCGCGAAATTGCTGCAGCAGCCCCTCGGGGTCCCGCACGCTCAGACCCCGCACGATGAGGTCCACTTCTACTGGTTTGGTGGTGACTTTCACCTGCGCCACGCTACCGGTGGTGCCAGGAACAAAAAATATCCCCACAATCACCATCAGAATCACCAAGGCTGCACCCAAGTCTAAAACACTGATTTTACCGAACAAACGACCTTGGGAATCCAAAATTCTCATAAACCAAACTGTTCCTATTACATCTGCCAGCTAAATTTTAGGCTGGCCTTGACTTCTATTGCGACATCCCGGTGGCACCTTCCGCATCAAAAAGCTAGAATTTTTTGAGGAAGACGGGCTGTCAACACCATAGCTTATCCCCTGAATGCAATTCCGGCAACCCACAGTTGGCCCTATGCGTCATCATCTCTGGGAGACTGCGGTTGCCTCCCCCGCTGCACAATTATCCGCAAGTCGTTCCTCACGCAACAACTATGATGAATAGATTAACATTGATGTCCCACCGCTTTTGGCATCGCGGCTGGTTTTACCCCCTGATTTCCTTGGTGGTAGCTTTGGGGTTGGGGGTGGGTTCGTCGCTTCCGGCGTCGGCTTTTGATTGGGGGGACCTCATCGGTCCGGGAATTCAGGTCATCCAGTTGTCGAATATGTCCGATCGTCAGGAAATGGAGCTGGGAAAACAGATTGACGAACAGGTAAAAGGCGAGTTTCAGATGTATCGGGATTCGGAAATTACCGCCTATGTAGAGGATATGGGCAAACGGTTAGTCGCCCAAAGCTCCCGCCCCAAGTTGCCTTTTACTTTTCAAGTAGTCAATGATGATGCCATCAACGCCTTTGCCACCGCTGGCGGTTTCGTGTATGTTAACACCGGCTTGCTCAAAGCTGCTGACACGGAAGCGGAAGTAGCTGGGGTCATTGGTCACGAAATTGGTCATATCACCAATAAGCATGTCCTCAAGCAAATTCGCCAAAGTGTCATCGCTGGTGGTTTAGCTGATGCGGCTGGCTTAGACCGCAACACCGTGGTTAACCTCGGCTTCGAGTTCGGTTTCCGCCGTCCCAGAAGCCGTCAGCACGAGTTTGAAGCCGACAGCACTGGTTTGGATATGGTGGTACGATCGGGCTATGCTCCCTCTGGGATGATTAGCTTTTTCCAAAAACTCCTCGGTCAAGGTTCCGTCCCCACCCTCCTGAGTACCCACCCCGCCACCGAAGACCGCATTACCCGCTTGCAGCAGGAAATTAACCAGAAATACCCCAGCAGTGCCAACAGTGTTCAAGGTATGGACCGCGCCGCCTACCGCCAAAAAATCCGCAAACTGCTTTAATATCAACTCTGGTTGATTGCCGACCATAACCGCGCAATTCCTTCGTAGTTATCCCGTTCTTTAGGGGCAGCCACAGAGTGGCTGCCCCTAAAAATAGGAGAGCAAATCCGGCTGTTAACCGTACCTGTAAAAGCTGAGTTTGCTCTCATCATCAAAACACATCTACCATTCTCAAATTAATCATGTGCTTCTGTCATACCCGCGAAAGCGGTCATCCAGTCAAAATCCGTAACTCACCAATATGAGAAACTCTATATTTGCACCCAAGGGTCAATCATAGTAGTCAAAACAAGTGAAATTTATGTTGTTAATTTGCGGTGGTTTATCCAAATTAAATTGACAATTGTCACAGATAGCTCAGGAGAAGAGCGTTTCTGAGGCGCGAACAATTTTTTGCTCCGACCAGATATCTGTTTCATCACTAAATCAAAAGGGTATTCTGTCAAATCATCGCGCCAGAGTTATGATGGAGAATTGTTAAGACTATCCAAAGAATCTTGCGCCTGCCCCCTTGAGGGTTAATCTTTTTGGGAAAATTAGGTTAGACCTTATGACAAAATGGCAACTACTCTTATGGATGCTCAAGAACTGCTCGATCGCTATGCCGCAGGAGAAAGGAATTTTCGGGATACGGACCTGTTTCGCGCTGACCTCAACGGCGCTGATATCAGCGGCGCCAGTCTTTTTCGCTGCAATTTATTTGGCGCCAACCTGTTTCGCACCAAGATGGTGGGTGTGAACCTGTTTCGTGCCACTCTGATCCACGCTAACCTGAGTCACACCAACCTCAGCGGTGCGGACCTCAGCGGCGCTAACCTCAGCGGTGCTAACCTCAGCGGTGCGGACCTCAGCGGCGCTGACCTTAGTGATGCAGACTTGGGGGGTGTGGACTTAACTGGCGCCTGTCTGAATTATGCGGACTTAACTAATGCTTACTTGTTTCGCGCTTACTTGGTAGATGCGAGTCTCAGCAACGCCAATTTTAAGGGAGCGCGTCTGAAGGGGACGAATTTTAATGGGGCGATCGTCAAAGAAGCCAATTTCACCAATGCTACCGGCCTTTCTGAAAATCTGAAAATCGAGCTGATGCAGCAAGGTGCGATTTTTGACTTATCACCCTTGGCGACCATTTCCTAAAGCGATTACCAGAAGTTAAACCTGTTTAACTTCTGGGTTTTCCTCCATTGACACCATTTAGCTTCGTCATGGGTAATTCATTGTCTTGTTTAATTAATTTTGCAGGAACAGGGCATTTTTATACTTCTCCCACTCGCGGACAATAAAGGAATTATCTGGCTCTATTTGCACATAGTATAACTCATCAAATCCTTCTTGCCAATCTGGCAAAACCAGCTTTTCGTAGGTGGCAGCAATGGCAGCTTGGGGGATTTTTTGCTTGCCAGTACGCTGAGCATTGCGTCGCTGACAATCAGAAAGTGGGCATTGGAAATAATAGCCAATAATGCGGAATTTGTATTGTTTAGCCAGAGGGATGTATCGCGCTCTGTCTTCGGGGGTGGGGTTGGTGTTATCGATGACAAAGGGTTGTTTGGCTTCCAGACAGGCTCGGAAGATTATTTCCTCCCGGTGGCGGGTTTTGAGCATATCCAGGTTGATTCTGATGTGGGTATGGAAAAAGCGCAGTTGGCAAAATGTGGATTTGCCTGCTCCCTGAATACCGATTAATATTACTGCTTGCATATTTGCCCTCAAGCATTTACCCGGAAGTATTTATTAATTAAGCATTACCTCTATATTCTGGTAGGGGCAATGCGTGAATTGCCCCTACATCTGGCGATCAACAAAGTTGCGGTAGTCCTGTTGTTAAGATTTTTGTCCGGCGCGGCGAGCGAGAGTTATCACTTTGAGACGCCCTGCATTAGTGAAGGAAAAGCCCAATCCTAACCGGAAGATTTCGGTGATGTAATACTCATCTTTTTCCCTAATCACTACGCCATTGTCTTCTAAAGTTTTGATTTCCTCTAAAGAAAGGTTTATGGTTTCTTGGGTAAAGGGTATTTGGCGATTTTCTTCTGGCAAACTCCTTAATTTAGTGAATATGATTTTGAGGGAGATGTTTTCTTGTTCAATTTCTTGAATTTTTTCCTGGCTGCATTCCTTCAAAGATTCTTTAATGGCGGTAGGAGTCAGAATTCGATCGTGCCAGCGGCTATCAGTCACCGAGTTTTTGGCGGCTATGTGTAGCAACCGCACTAAATCCCGCGCTTGAATTTGTCCCTTGTAGTCGGACAGCACTGTTAAGACATATCTGGCAGAAAAGACTGCTTTAAAGTGTTCGCTACCGAGTCTTTTGCCCCATAAAGGGATTAAGGCTTCTGTTAGTTCGGTCTCTCCCATACCTGCCAAGGATTCTACTTGGATTTTAGCTGGAATGGCACCGGCTAAATTAGTTATCCAAGCTACTAGGCGCAAGGTTTCTTCCCGATTCCATTTTAAAGCATAGTTATCATATAGCGCCATCATTTGCGCCGCATTTTGGCGCACGGCGGCTAAAACTATATCCCGCCGCACAAAAATTAGGATGCCCAAAGGAATTCCGGGCTGCTGGCCCAGCCATTCGGGGACTTCCTGCAGCAAGGCTCGGAGGGCGATTTGTTCCTTTTCGTTAGTGGCAAAGTCCTGAAACAGGTCTTCTAAACCGTCGATCGCGAAAATGAGCTGTTTTTTCTGGTCTAATAGGTGCTGAATTAAGGCGCGTCCGATGTGGCGATCGCGGTTCTCAGTCGCCGAGATTTCTGTCACCGGAAACCCAGCCCCCCAAGCCATGATATATAGCCAGCGATCGCGCCACTCCCCCACGTGCAAATTTTCCCGGCAACTTTCTCTAATATAATCCCGAATATTACTGGAATCTTGAATTTGTCCAAACCCTAATGCGGCAGCAGTTTTTCGCCGCACTTCCTGGACTTTCTGTTTCGCCGCATTACTCAGGTTATTTGACTCCAAAATCGGGCAGATCGGTGCCTCTAATTGCACTTCTTTGGCCTGAGCATCCCTGGCAAACACTTGCCAATTCTCCCGCCGGACAATTTGGCGGAAAGTATAGGTTTTCCCCGAACCTTTCGCCCCCACGATAACGGCAATTGGCATCCTCCGGCTGAAATCTGCAGCCAATCGTTTTAAAATGATGGTGGCAAAAAAATCCTCGGTTTCCGTGGTCTCTGCATATACCATCTGTTTCGCCAAATCTCGGAGCTTTTCCCTTTGAGCAGCTAAACTGCTATTCTGAATTGCTTCCCCCGGAATTTCAGGATTTTCCTCCTTCCCGGGCAACCGCTCCACTAAGGAACGAACTGCCTCGACAATTCCCGCTTTCTGAAGACGAACTACGGTTTCTTCCCAACTACTGGGTAAAGCGAGCAAACTCTCGGCAAATGGTGTGGTAACTACAAATTGACGGCTTTCTACTTCCTCCGCTTCTCCCAGCAACAGTCTGGCGGCTTCTAGTAGTTGAATCTCTACATCTTTGACTAAGGTGCTACCTAGGGGTTCTGGTGGCACTTGGGCAATTATCAAGGCGGGCAATGGGTCTTCATCTTTCCTGGAAGGTGCCCGGTTTCCTACAAGCTGTAAAGTTTTTTCTGTCCCGGAAATTGCTTGACCGCTTAATGTGGTGACAAATATGCGATGGACTCGCGGATCTAAAATCAGCCCCGCCGCTAATTCTGACATCCCAGAACGCAAATCGACTATCACCACATCTGCTCCCACTTCGGCGCCAAGATTCGCCAATATCTGGGTAAGCAGAAAAGGGTCTTTCGCCCCTTGCAGCAGATGCTCGGGCTTGATTTCTAGGTTGGTGAATCTTTCTAGGGAGCGGAAAGATGGTAAAACATAAATCCCATCAATAGGACCCTGACTTTTGAGGCGATCGGCCACTAATTTTACCGCATTCTCAGCCGTGGGAGACCCATCCCCATGCGCCACCGCCAACAGGTCCGCAAAACAAACCAATGGACTAGGCAACCGTCGCTCAAACACCCAACTAATTCCCGGAGCCTCCATGTCCGCATCTACCAGCAACACTTTTTGCTTTTCTCCAATCATCGCTTGTGCCAACGCCAGCGCGTGGGTAGTCCTTCCCACACCCCCCTTGAACGAGTGAAAAGCAACTATTGGCGGCAGATTTGATGGTAATATTGGTGGCAGTTCCTGATTTTCCGTTTGTTGCCACAGCACCGATGGCCGGGACAAACTCGGAATCAGTCTCGCTTTTGGCGGCTCTTCCTCTGTTTCTTCCAACACAACTGGCAAGGTGCGTGGATTTTCTAGATTTATGCTTTCCAGAATAATTACACCGCCTACCATCCCCTCTGCACTCTCATTTCGCCACCGAGGATTATACAGATCTTCCAGCCAATTTTTCGCCGCTTCTTGAGTCCCCGCACGAATGCCTAGGGTTAAACTGTCCCAATAACCACTTGCCCAAACCAGCCATTCTGGCCAGTTTTCCTCTAGCCGCAGCAATACCTCCTCCACATCAACCCAAGTGTAAAGCCGAATATCTGAGGGAATCATTTGATGTTCTCCTTAATCCACTTGCACAAATCTTGCAGCCATGCCACTAATTTATCTTCGTCTTCCGCGACGATGCCAATTCCATATCGCCAAGCCTCATGAGCATATTTTACAGAATATGTCGTTGATTTATCTCCATTTTTTAACCTCCATTGCAAAACATCATTATTGGGTAATATACTAGCAGGTAATTTATCACACTTTTTCAGCCATATTTGTAAATTATGCCCATGTTTTTTTAAAAATTCTTTTTCTTTTAATTCTATGTCTGCCGTAGATTGAAGTTTAAATTTTTGTAAATATATAATTTTTACTCCAATTTCTGCCACATAAAACAGCAATAAATATCTAGTCGATCCATCTACTTGTTTTAATTGTGTGTTTTTTGTTTTAAATGCTTGTTTTAATTCAGCTATAGTTGCGTGTATCATTGAATTATCGACTGAATTTGGAGAATCGTAAAAGTTTAAAATATTTTATATGGGCAAGGACAAAAAATATATTATAGCAGTAGTCAGATAGATTAGGACATCGAGTGCGTCTGGCTCCTCAGCCAGACCAAGGTTTTGTCTTCACTGCCTTGGCTACTGCGATAGCTACGTATTTTTTACATGATTAAATCGTTCCTTGTCAAGATAAAAACATATTAATTTTAATTATGTATTTGGCTACAGACATCTTTCTTAACACTTTTAATTGTCAAGAAAGATGTAGATGCCGGTACAGATAATTGGCAGCGGCTTAATTAGATAGCTAGCAATCCCACAACCGCTGGTTTACCTGACAAAGTGGGGCATGACTTCGGCGGCGGTAAATAAACCGTAAATACCTCGGCGATGCAATTTCACGCCAGCTTTGAGGTAGCCGAATGCAGGACCGCACACATTAGCTGCCATGCTGGTTTCGTCACCCAATGTAAAGGTGTGGGTGGATATTTTGCCCTCGAATGTGCGACCGGTGATTTGCACGTTGGTGCTGAGGGGTTTTTTGGGGTTGCGGGTATCGACTACGCCGCCAACCGTGACCCGATCTCGTGGGCAAATCCCCGCCAATTCTAGCATGATATCATCCGCATGCTCCATATTCTCCAGGGTAATTTTGCCATCGGTTAGAGCCAACAGCGCCTCTACCTCCGCATCGCTCATCGCCATCGCCGTTGTCACATCATAACCGGGCATATGGGCAATATCTTCGCGAATTGTCGCTCGATATGCCTCCCAATTAGCAATTCCCACACCAAAAGTAATCTTGACACTGTGAATCTCAGCATAACTCTGGGCTGCTAATGCTGCCGCTGCTGTCAATAAACCGGGTGTCGCCCCACAACCAGTCATATAAGTAATGCCAGCCGCTTGCAATTCATTTTGCAACTCTAGTAGCTGCTCTACGGCACTGGTGCGTTTCATGGCATCTACCAGCACTCCCCGCCAACCCGACTGGATAAACTGCCGCGCCACTGATGCCATAAAGGTATTTGGCAGGTTTGGCAGGGCTAAAAAATAACCATCTACGGGCGCAGTTTTGATCAGTTCGCCGATGCCATCATCGCAGAGGATGCCCCAAGGTTCCACAAACCCCACGCTCCCTTGGTGATGATAAGTATTAATGCAGGTATCGGGATTTAATCCCTTGGAGTTGTAAGCGCAGCCTTTTTTATCTGCCACCGCTACCCACTTCATCTCGGTTTTGGGGGCCAGCACCCTCGCCGCTGCTTGCCCCAAACCGCCAAAACCCAGCACTCCGACTCGGATGCGGTTCGTTTCCCGATTCTGATTCTCAGAAATCATAGCTTACTCGCTGAATGGACAATCTTTTATTATCCGCTTTTGGGTTCCATCCCCAAATATTTATATGTTTAGTTAGTAATCAGTAATTAATTACATAAACTGACACCTGGTCTTGGTATTTAGATCCAGGGATAATTTTTTAGCTATTTTTAACAATGTCACTATTGACAATAAATCATAAATATGTTAATGGTGGAAATCCGCTGCTGGGAATTAGGGCAGGGGGCGGAAGCTGGTGGGAGTTGGCAGACGGCTATTTTTTCATGGTTTGGGCAATTTCCCTTGACGCCCAAGGGTGAGTTAAGACACACTGACAAGAGATGAATCTATTACTCTCCTAAATAAGAACTATTGTTAAGAATTGCCAAGTTATGATTCAATTGATAGCAATTGATGTACGAGGCGAACCGTTCTGGAAACATCGGAGAGCGATCGACCTGCTCGGAGCAGGCATCACCGGTCGGGGCGCTAGCGGCCCTGCCTGAGAGACAAGAGTCCTTTACCAACCATAGAGTATGGAAGAACTAGAGTTTGTCATCTATCCCGATGGCCGAGTGGTGGAGAAAGTCACTGGCGTTACCGGATCGGATTGCGCGGCGGTGACGGCTGCCATTGAAGCGCAACTGGGTCTGGTTCTGAGTCAGCAGAAGACCTCCGAGTTTTTTGCCTCGGAGGTGCAGCAGGTGACGAAAGCAACCAACCAGGCGAGTTTCGGCGATTGGTAAGTTTTTTCAGTTTGTCCTTTAACATTCACTCACTCAAGAAAGCAAGCAACTATGTCACATTTCAGCCAAATCAAAACCCAGATTCGCAATCTGACTGGACTGCAAGCGGCTTTAACTGATATGGGCATTGACTGGAAAGCCGGCCCAAGAGAAGTACGCGGCTATCGGGGTCAAACCGCATCCGCCGAGGTGGCGATCGAGCAAGACAACGGCTATGATGTGGGTTTCCGCTGGAACGGCCAGGAATATGAATTGGTTGCAGACCTGCAATACTGGCAGCAAAATCTGACGGTAAATGGTTTCCTCAACCAAGTTACCCAACGTTACGCCTATCACACGGTGGTGAATGAAACCACTAAGCAGGGCTTTCAAGTGGCCCAGCAACAGAAGAACGAGGATGGTTCCATCCGATTGGTCCTTCAACGCTGGGCAGGCTGATGGATGAATTTGCTCCCGAGGAAATTAACCCCACTCGCTCCGGGTTAGAGCCGGAGTTAGGAGGTTTTTTGCGGGATGCGCCCGATCGTTCTGGTTTAGAGCCGGAATTAGGCGGTGTCTTGCGGCAAAAGGGGGTTTATGTGGATGAACCCACTTGCATCGGCTGCAAGCACTGCGCCCACGTGGCCCGCAGCACCTTCTATATTGAACCAGATAATGGTCGCTCTCGGGTGATTCGCCAAGATGGAGACCCGGAAGAGGTGATTCAAGAGGCGATCGACACTTGTCCCGTGGACTGTATCCACTGGGTGGACTATACCAAGCTCAAGCAACTCGAACAAGAGCGCAAGGAGCAGGTGGTCCTCCCGTTGGGTTTCCCCATGCGCCACCCTTCGCCAAAGAGGAAGGCACGCACCCCTAAGTAGGGCTTCAGCCCTCTTTCTGAGGTTTGTAGTAGGGCTTCAGCCCTACTACTTTGCTTTTTGGGCTAAAGCCCTACGACAAACCTGTTGACGGTTTTTATTTTCCACGGTTCGCCGCCAAAAAAAAACGCCCACATCAGGGGCGTTGCCATCAGGGTGCATCTACTCCATTTAATCTAGCACATCTATTGAGGGGTGTCACCCCCTAAGATGAAATTTTTCCAGATTTTGGTAAATATTTCATCAAAAAGGGAATTATGCTAATTTGATGCCTTTACTCGACTTGCCCTGCCCGATCGTTGAGAATTTCAATTTGTAACTGCATTTGCTTTTGCCGCTGGTCTAGAAAGGTTTCGCATTGGCGCAATGATTCGACGGCAAGGGTGAATTTATCGAAGAGGGCTTCTAATTCTATATCCCCGGTTTCTATTTCGGCTACCAGGGATTCTACTTGGGCAATGGTTTCCTCATAGTTCCATTGGTTGGGGGGGGTTTGGCGGGATTTGCTCATGGCAATTTATGGTGATGTGGGGGGTTGACTGGGGGTGATGATTTCGGTGACAATAACTTGAGCTTGACTGTCGCCAAATCTGATTAAGAGTTTTTGTCCGGGGGTGATGGTGCTGGCATGACGGACGATCGCCCCATCAGGAAGTCTCACCAAGGCATAACCCCGCTGCAAGACGGCATGAGGGTCAATGGCGGCGAGTTTTTGCCGTAACATTTGGCATTTTTGGTTGGCTCGCTGCAGACTAACGCTGGTTTGAGGTAGTTTTTCTAGACGCTGGCGCTGTCGCTCTAAGTGAGAGCGGATGTATAAGCAGCGCCGCTCTACCGCCGCCTGCAGGGCAAAAACGCGATCGCGATGTTGCTGGGATAAACTGGCAAGGCTGGGCACTGCCATTTGAGCGGCGGCGGTGGGGGTATGAGCGACAGCATCCGCCGCTAAGTCGGCGAGAGTCTCATCGCGCTGGTGGCCGATACCGGCGATAATGGGGATGGTGCAAGAGGCGATCGCTCTGACTACCCGCTCATCATTAAAGCATTCTAAATCTTCACTGGCACCACCACCACGAGCCAAAATTACCACTTCGGCTCTACCATCTCTTTGGACGCGGGCAATGGCCGAGGCGATCGAGCTAGCCGCTTGCCTACCCTGGACTATAGCCGGAGACAGCAACACCCGCAACCCCGGATAGCGTTGCGTCAGAGTCCGCTGGATATCCCCCCACGCCGCACCCTGGGGAGCAGTCACCACCGCCACAGTCTGGGGATGGGGGGGTAGGGGCCGCTTCCGCTGCGGGTGAAACAGTCCTTCTGCTTCCAGACGCGCTTTTAACTGGCGATCGTGCAGAGACTTTAACCCTTCTCCCGCTGGGAGTACCTGCCAAACTTGGAGGTTATACTCCCCCCGTTGGGAGTACAGGCGTAAGCTCCCCAAAACCAACACTTGCTCCCCAGCTACGGGCATTTGCAGCAGTTTTTCCCGGTAGTTATTCCAGACTATGCACTGAATAGATGCCTGCTTATCTTGTAAAGTGAAAAACACCCCCTTGGGATGAGAATTCGTACTGGAAACTTCCCCCAATACCCACAAATGTTGTAGCTGCTCATCATACTCGAGCAGGGACTTAAGATACCCAGTTAATGCCGATACGGATACTGCTTCTTCGGGAATATTGTAATGATCAATTTCATCCATCGCCGCCACCAAATCTCCTCACATTGTATCAATGTATCAAAATCTGTCCCATCTCCCCTTACCCACTTCATCTTCCCAAGGTACTACCGCGTCCTCCCAAACAGAGACCTGTAGCTTCTTGGGGACAGGGCATTGGGGGTCCCCATATTGAGGACACGGCATTGCTGTGTAAACTACATCGTAATAGTACGCCGGAACACATATCATGGATCATAGATAATCAAAATAATGGTCAGGAGTAATAGCTCAAATGAAATGGACTGCGAACGCCCCTGTTTTTCCGTCAATAATCAAGATAGTTTCCACTATGCTAATTAGTGGAGCCATCATTTTAGAAATCTGGGATTTTACTAGAAATTTTATTGATATACCTTTCCATGATATATGGAGAAATGAGACTTTTACATGGGTAATAATTCTGGCCAGATTTGCTCTAATCAGTCATTTAATTGAGGCTATAATTGCTGGATTTGCTGCGAATTTCCAAGGAAAAAATCCCCTAAAATCAGCGGTTTATACCTTTTTTGTGGGAACCGTTGGTTTATTGGAATTTCTCAAACAACCGAAATATCCTGTTGTGAAGCAAATCTAGAGATTTATCCGAAAAAATGGGCGATCGCCTTTTTTTCTCTGTGTTTTGGGGGAAAAGTGGTTTCTTATGGAGGTTCCCAAGATAACTATACCAAATAACTGGTCATCAACGGGGAGCCGGAAACATTCAAGCACAAGCCAGCGCCGAAAATTGATGATTTTCGGCGCTGGCGGAGAGAAAATTCAAATTCAAGCAATATTAAATCATTCGCTGGAATTCGGCCAGACTATTGACGGTTTTAATTGCGTCCTTAAGTGCCGTCAACCGAGCCACATTTTTAATTTGTGAAACTGCGGGCATTAGTGATAATGCGGTTTCGCCAAATTTTAATTCTAACCCCAGGGCGATCGCGGATATAAGTCCTTCCTCTCGTCCTTCCTCGCGTCCTTGTTGAATTCCTTGATTCAAAATCTCTTGATACCAGGGAGATTGCTGTAATACTGCCATATCCCACCTCATTATTTGTTGCACTACGCTACTTTCTAAAACAAAAGTCGCAAAAAACGCCAAAAGAGTTTCCAGGTCGCTAAGTTTTTCGTCATCGCGTAACAATCGCAATGCTTGTTGTACTGTAGATTCGGCTCCACCTCCTTTTAACACCGGGACAAAGGGTAAAAGTGCTGTCAGCGATCGCTCAAAAACTATCTCCGCATTCACCTCCCACAGATTAATTACTCGATAATCTTGACGGGCTTGTAACCCGGCAAATTCCGAAAAGTAACTCTGGGGAATATTGGCGGAACTACTTTGCAGAATATTCACCAGTACCGGATATACAGGTAGCTGATACTTTTCCTCCGCCAACCCAGCATACGCTCGGATGCGGCGGGGCAATTTTCCGCTGTAATATAATTGTAACTCATTGATGAGCAAGAATTCCCCATATTCGGGGGTGTAAGCGCGGATTAATACATCACTTTCTCGGCTAATCCATTGGAATTCTGAGTTAACAATTTCTCGAACCTCTACATCGGTAAAGGCGGTTAGCCATTTTACCCATTTTTCCGGTTCTAGGCTAATTAACCGTTTACTGCCAATATCGGCTTTATTTGTCATAACCTGATGGCATTTGAATTGAATATAATTTTACCACGAATTATCATAATAGTCAAATTTTGGGGCGGGAAATATATTTGCCTATCAAAAACTACGGAAAAAAAGGACGGCTGCAGGGGGTGATTAGTCATTCTAAGTATTATTTATTTTTGTTGAATAGATTGATAAAATGATGTGTGCTGGTAAAGTGGAGTTTGCCAATCTTCACGACTGCTTACCATAGAACTGAGGACTTCTCCACAGTCCCATTCAAGAACACGGCATTGAGGACACGGCAAAGAACAGTCCCTACGGGGGTGGGGATTTGAATTACCCATTGGTCAACGGATGTGGGTGGGGCGATCGGGACATCACATTGGGCACACCACATTCGGCGATATAATTTCCCCATCACACCGTAGGGACTGTTCTTTGCCGTGTCCTAATTCCGGGGACATCACATCCGGGGCATCACATTGGGCACACCACATTCGGGACACCATATTCGGGACACCACATCGGACATTATATTTGGGGAACACGGCATTGAGGACACGGCAATGCCGTATCCTGATTCCGGGGACTATCCCAGACGCTAAAAAATCAAAAACTCCCGCTACCCTGTCTCCCCGGTCCCCCGTGGGGGTTTGGGGGCAACCACGGGGGGATTGCCCCTACGCCTAACTAAGAACCACGTCCCCCCAGTCCGGCGTCAGAGACGTTAAAATAAAGCACTACCTGAAATCCATCATCACCCCAGAGGCTAGGCATGGCAGTTCAAAGCACCAGTAACACGGAAAGAGACAAGGCCCTGAATATGGCCCTGACGCAAATTGAGCGCAACTTCGGCAAAGGGTCGATCGTGCGGCTCGGAGATGCCACCAAGATGAAGGTGGAGACGATTTCCAGCGGGGCCCTCACCTTAGATTTAGCCCTGGGGGGCGGGTTGCCAAAAGGTCGGGTGATTGAGATTTACGGGCCGGAGAGTTCGGGTAAAACTACGGTGGCTCTACACGCGATCGCCGAAATCCAAAAAACAGGAGGCATCGCCGCCTTCGTAGATGCGGAACACGCCCTGGACCCCACCTATGCCGCCAGCGTCGGCGTTGATATCGAAAACCTCCTCGTTTCCCAACCCGACAGCGGCGAAATGGCCCTAGAAATCGTGGACCAGCTCGTGCGCTCCACCGCCGTGGATATCGTAGTGGTGGACTCCGTAGCCGCCCTGGTCCCCCGCGCCGAAATCGAGGGGCAAATGGGAGAATCGCAAATTGGCTTACAGGCTCGCCTAATGAGCCACGCTTTGCGCAAAATCACCGGTAACATCGGTAAATCTGGCTGTACCGTGATTTTCCTCAACCAACTGCGCCAAAAAATCGGCGTCACCTACGGCAACCCGGAAGTCACCACCGGCGGACAGGCGCTGAAATTCTACGCCTCCGTGCGTCTCGATATTCGCCGCATTCAAACCCTGAAAAAAGGCTCGGAAGAATACGGTATCCGCGCCAAAGTGAAAGTAGCCAAAAACAAAGTCGCTCCCCCCTTCCGCGTTGCCGAGTTTGATATCCTCTTTGGCAAAGGCGTTTCCCGCATCGGCTGCTTGCTGGACTTAGCAGAAGAAACCAAAGTAGTTGCCCGCAAAGGCACTTGGTATAACTACAACGGCGATAACATTGGTCAAGGGCGAGATAACGCCACCAAGTACCTAGAAGAAAACCTCAAAATTGCAGAAGAAATCGAAAAGAAAGTTCGGGAGCAATTAGAACTTGGTGCGGTAGTTTCTGCTAACTCTGTGGCTCAAGCTTTGGATGAGGAAGGTTTTGAAGAAGAATATATAGAAGCCGACGCGGAATAATTTTCTTTGGGTGGGCACCCCCGCCCCTCCCTTTGACCACCAGTAAAGACACGGCATTGCCGTGTCCTTACAAAACTGATGCGCCCGCTATCATTACTGAGGATGGCCAACCCGTAATGATTGCCATGAGTTGCGAGCAGTTTCAATCTCTGGTGGAAACTATGGAAATTCTCTCGGATAAGGAATTTATGGTTGAGTTGCGAGAGGGTATCCGGCAAGCTGAAGCGGGAGAAACTATTAGTCTAGAAGAGTTCAAGATAGAATAGTAGCATCAGCCTGAAAAATGGGCTAAAGTTTTGAGGGGATAATTTCACCCCTATCCGTGACTCAAGATTTCTAAAAACTCCTGAACCACCCGATCGGGTTCCCCCCCACACCGCGTCACGTCACACTGGGCGCTGGAATCAACACCCGCCCCTCGGCAACCCCTGCAAGCCGTTATAAACTGACTCTTGACGAGTTACGCTATACTTAAGCCACCTCTAATTTTCTATAAATTATGCCCAAGTATCTGACTATGGCCGAAGCGCAACAACAGCTCCCAGAATTATCGGCTGAATTAGCCTTTGAGCCCGCAATCATTACTCAGGATGGCGAGCCCGTAATGATTGCCATGAGTTGCGAGCAGTTTCAATCTCTGGTAGAAACTATGGAAATTCTTTCGGATAAGGAATTTATGGTTGAGTTGCGAGAGGGTATCCGGCAAGCTGAAGCGGGAGAAACTATTAGTCTAGAAGAGTTAAAAACACAGTTAGGATTTTGACAGCACTGGAAAATTCAGGTGTGGAATACCAAGTTATCCTGACCGCACAGGCGCAGCAACTATTTACAAAAATTAAAGACCGACGGGAGCAAGAATTGCTCCTGGCACGAATCGAGAAACTTAAGCACGACCCAGACAAGCAGGGAAAAGCTTTATCGGACGATTTGAGTGGTTATCGCAGCGTCCGAGCCGTAGGTCAGCGTTACCGGATTATTTACCGAATTGAACCCGCTCAAATAGTCGTTTTGGTCGTGGGAATAGGCCGACGCAAAGATGGGGACAAACGGGATGTTTACGAAGTAACAAAGCGACTGTTATGGGAGATAATGCCACCCTCCAATCGGGATGACGAATAAGCGGAATCAGCCCAAACAAGGGGAGTAATTTTTTATCCGACAATTTCCCCTCTATCCCTGACTCAAGGTTTCTAAAAACTCCTGAACCACCCGATCGGGTTCCCCGCCACACCGCGTCACGTCACAATTATAGACCAGCCGGATGCCGTGATATTGCAACAGCCGATTTTCCTCATACCTGACCATATCTGGCAGCAATTCCCCCCCATTTATCTGTAGGATACCCCACTTCCCCTGGTGCAAAATCATAAAATCAAATTCTTCATTATCTCTGCCTTCGGAAGTTGTCAGGCGCAGTTTAGGGTTGGGGATAAAGAGGATACCAAGACGTTCCAGAGCTTCCGCTATTTTTACGTATTAGAAAAAATACGCTGGACATCTTTGGGGTTGACGAAGCGCAAAATTACATTGGTATCAATCAGGTATTTAGTCATTCCTCATAAATCCGCTCTCGGCTGAAAGACTCATCAGGGAGACTCGGGCTGGTTTGAGGAAGTTGGGAAACCCAATCACGGAACTCCCTAGCCCGTTCCTGGGGTGTTAACTTCTGCCACAAAGGAGCAGATGATTCTATTTGTTTATCTGCTACCTCAATCAAGGTGATAAAATCAGCAATCTTCTTTAGCTGCTCCTCATTCAGCTTGTCTAATTCTTGCTTCAGGTTTTCTCGCAGCATCATTATTAGTCCTGCATTCATCAGATTTCCTATATCATTCTAATCCTCCTTGGGGGATGGGGGGATGGACCTAAGCCCAACTAAGAACCGGTTTTTTGGGCTAAAGCCCAACTAAGAACCGGTTTTTTGGGCTAAAGCCCAACTAAGAACCGGTTTTTTGGGCTAAAGCCCAACTAAAAACCGGTTTTTTGGGCTAAAGCCCAACTACAAACCTTTCCCCGTCACCCCCTCAACCCAGTTGGCGCTGCTTCAAGATGAACTCCGCCAGAGCCAAATCAGAAGGCGTCGTCACCTTGAGATTCGTCTCCTCACCAGGGACAACCCGCACCGCTAAACCGCACTTTTCAAACAAAGCCGCATCGTCCGTCACCTCCCAACCTGATTGCAAACCCTTTTCATGGCAATCCTTCAACAGGGGGACTGGAAAACCCTGGGGGGTCTGGGCTGCCCAGAGGCGACTCCGATCGGGAGTATCCTCAATCACCCCCCCCCTATCCACCACCTTAATCGTATCCTTCACCGGCACCGCCGCCACAATTCCCGAAGGCGGTTCATACTCCCGGTGGGGACGCAGAGCCTCCGCACAGCGATCGAACAACTGCGGCGTTGCCAAACACCGGGCACCATCGTGAATCAACACCCGCACCGCCCCCACTGGCAACCCCTGCAAGCCGTTATAAACTGACTCTTGACGAGTCACCCCCCCCGGTAGCAGACACACCGGCTTTTTCGGCGCCACCATAGCCAGGATATCCTCAAACTCCGTCTTATCCTCTGGTTGGGCAATAATTCCAATCCAAGTAATCTGGGTAGAAGCCTCCGCCGCCCGCAAAGTCCAAGCCAGCAAGGGGTCCCCCAGCAAAGTCAGGAGCAATTTGTTGCGGTTGCTACCCATACGCCGCCCCATACCGGCGGCGGGAATCAATAAATGCACGCTTACATCCTCTGACAAAACAGATTATTAATCCTTAATTGGTTTATGTATATCTTCGCGTAAAATGTACCTGATTATTAATTAGAGTCAATACAAATGCGAATACTGGCCCTTGTCCCCGGTGGGATTGGCGACCAAATCCTATTTTTTCCCACGTTGGATGACTTGAAACGGTATTACCCCCAAGCCCAGATAGATGTCATCGTCGAGCCCAGGTCGCGGGGAGCTTACCAAACTTGCAAATATTTGCATGACAAGTCCCTCAACACGATCGCCTTTGACTTTAAAAAACGCAACGGACTGCCCGACTGGGCAAACTTCCTCGGTATCGTGCGCGATCGCGAATACGATGCCGTCATCTCCCTAGGACAGCGGTGGGTAGTCGGACTCCTCCTGTGGCTCACCGGCATTCCCACCCGCATCAGCTACAGCGGCGACGGCGATATCTTCCTCACCCAACCCGTCCCCCTCAACCCGCAACAGTACGCCGCTGCCATGTACCATGACCTGCTCAAAGGCTTGGGCATCAACGACCCCTGTCCCGAACTACAGCTCACCTTGCTCAAAGAAGACATCCAGTGGGCCGACAAAGAACAACAACAGCAAGGCATCAAAGACAGTGGTTATATCCTCATCCACGGGGGAGCCAGCAAACTCTCCCAAGCCAAAGGACTAGATAAAATCTACCCCAGTGAAAGCTGGCAACAAATCATAGAGCAGTTGCAACAGAAACAGCCCCAGCTCCCAGTAGCCCTACTTTCCGGCCCCGAAGATAGAGAATTGGTCAGCCAACTGGTAGCAGCCTGTCCCGGAGTCAAAGTCATCTCCCCTCCAGATATTGGCAAAACTGCCGCCATCATTGGTGGAGCCAACCTGATGCTCTGTACCGACAGCGCCCCCATGCACCTCGCCGTCGCCGTCAAAACCTACACGATCGCCCTGTTCGGACCCACAGACCCCGAAAAACTGCTCCCATCTCGCGAGCAATTTATCGGCATCAAATCCCCCACCGGGAAGATGGCCGACATCTCACCCCAAACAGTTTTGGGAAAAATCTTCTCCGCCTAGAGCGCATAAAAAACCCGGTTTATCAAGGCAAAACCGGGTTTCTGCTTGTGTCTAGCCGCCCAAGATGGCGTCACTAATAAGCGCCTTCTTTCGCCAGCACAACTTTCACAGTTTGGAACAAAATCTGAAAATCCAGAGCCACAGACCAGTTTTGAATGTAGGTCATATCCAAGCGGAAAACATCCTCAAAATCCACCACATCAGAACGGCCAGAAACCTGCCACAAACCGGTAATTCCCGGTAATACCTCTTGGCGGATAAAGTGATGTTCAGAAAACCGCTCCACATCGCGTAAAGGGAACGGACGGGGACCGACCAGACTCATTTCACCGCGCAGCACATTGATAATTTGCGGGAATTCATCCAGACTGTAACGACGAATAAACTTGCCCATGCGAGTGATGCGGGGGTCATCTTTCATTTTGAACATTACTCCCCCTTTCATCTCATTTTTAGCTTCCAGCTCCTTCTGGAGCTGCTCCGCATTGATCACCATCGTGCGGAACTTCCACACCTTGAAGTGCCGCCCCTTGAGCCCCACGCGAGTTTGCTTATAAAATATAGGGCCTTGGGAGTCGAGTTTAATCAGCAGCGCTAGGGTTAAAAATAGAGGACTGGCCAATAAGACAATAATACTCGCCATCACAATATCAAAGGCGCGCTTGAGCCAATAATCGCCACCAATGATGGGGGGAGAGCGGAAGCGGATCGTCGGGATGCCGTTAACCATTTTGATTTCCGAGGATTGGATGGGCAATTCCAAGCCAACAGGTAAAATCCGCAAGTGAATTCCCGCCGTTTTCAACTCCCAGTAGAGAAAAATTTGGTCTCGGACAGATAAGTTAGAGCAGACGAAAACCTCGTCAATATGCTTTTGCCGCAAGCGGTGAATCATCTCCGACCAATCGATCCCAGGAGTTCTCTGGGAGATATCTTCCCGATCGCGAATATCATACTGCCTAGTTTTGCCCAAGAGTTTTTCCGCTCTGACGATATCCTGTGGTTCACCCAGCAAGCAAATTAGCTGCCGGATCATCCCCTTGCTGCGCACATAGACTACTGCCAAATGCAGCAGCAACCTCTCAGTGAAAACCAAGCTCAAAACAAACAGCCAAGACAGCAAGAAAGTGGAGCGAGATATCACCGCTTCTGGCTCATAAAGATAGCCCACAATTAGGAGAACGCTCTGAGCCAAAGTCAGGGATTTGAGCAAGCTAAAAAAATCACGTCGCCGGTCATCAGTGCCATATAATCCTGATGCCGCACAAATCCCGATCGTGATGGTCAAAATCGGCAGCAGAAAGCCCGGAGTGTTTTCCGTGGCCCACAGCAGGGAAAAAGAACCCGTTCTCCTCCCCAACTGATCTGCCACAACCCAGGCCAATGTCACCATCAGGCCGTCGAGTAGCATCACAATAGCGACTCGCAGCCAACCCACGCCGGTTCCGCGACTAAGCTGGGTAATAATCGGAGCCCGTATGTCAAGCCTTTTGTTGTACATTGTTTTTTGGGATGCACCAAGTCAAGTATGATTACTTACCGCCTCAATGCTTATCCTCTTGCCAACTAACGATGTTTTCAAACAGATGCACCCAGATAATCTGACACCAGTTTGTTTAATTGCTTAAACGCCGTTTCTCGTATGCCCATAGGGAGGTAGCAGCCACTTCGGAGCCTTCCGCGAACAGACGGAAGCAGCCGCTATCGGTTTTGAGTAGCTGCACGCCTAGCATCGCGATGTCATCACCAAGACAGGTTCAGCAATTTGCCCTTTAATTTTCATCAAGGCGCGGTCAACTGGAAAGTCTAAAGGAAGCCAACTGGGCGATGCTGCCTAAGTGTCCGCTGTTGTCCGGACTTTGTGCCCCTGGGGTAGAGCCACCAAAGACGGGGGAGGCAGAAAACCAGAATAACCTCATAGTAATTCCCCAAGGATGGTATTGCCACTTTTTTTTACCCTTCTTTATCTGAGGGGGAAAGGGACTTCTGGACCAGGAGGCGGGGGGACGGGGGAGCAGGGGGGCAGGGGAGCAGGGGGGCTTCTGGAGTGTGGGGAGTGTGGGGAGTGTGGGGAGGGTGGGGAGTGTGGGGAGTGTGGGGA